>Ga0208666_1001438_pt1 | contig 10569 bp, 13 predicted proteins | sample 5B_taG_FD_184078 | JGI IMG/M metagenome (GOLD analysis project Ga0208666, IMG submission 184078) | Marine viral communities from the Subarctic Pacific Ocean - 5B_ETSP_OMZ_AT15132_CsCl metaG (SPAdes) (version 2) | ecosystem: Environmental > Aquatic > Marine > Oceanic | place: Pacific Ocean...
AGAGCACGACCCAAGTTGTAACTATCTTATTTCAGCCGATGTCGCAAGAGGTGACGGAGCAGATAGTTCTACCTTTCATATTCTGAAATTAGAAACAATGGAGATCATCGGAGAGTACCAAGGCAAACCTACACCAGACTTGTATGCCAATATGTTGAATCAGGTCGGAAGAGAGTTTGGAAATGCTATGATGGTAGTAGAAAATAATTCAATTGGATATACGGTTATAGACAAGCTTATAGAGTATGGCTACCCCAATCTATACTATTCTATCAAGTCTACGCACGAATACATTGATCAGCATATGGGCGAACATAAGAGCAATGCTATCGCTGGCTTTTCCACCACAACAAAGACTAGACCCCTCATTGTGGCCAAGTTGGAAGAGTTTATAAGAAACAAACTAATTAAGACGTATTCTTCACGTTTAGCGAATGAGTTTAGGACATTTATTTGGAACAACGGTAAGCCACAAGCAATGCGAGGATATAACGACGACTTGGTGATGGCTCTCGCTATCTGCTGCTGGGTCAGAGACACAGCACTACAGACAAACGCAAGAGACTTAAATTACCAAAAGGCATTCGTTGACGCTATCATGACCTCTAGAACAACCTTGAATACCCAGATAAACGGACAAATTGGCTACACAGGAGAAGATCAAACTAGTAAAATGAACGAAGCAAGAAATCTATATTCCCAGTATATGTGGATAATAAAGTGAGAAACTAAATGGCACCCAAAAACCCAAAACAAGGCAAGAACCCCGCGAACAGAGATTCCCAATTATTTCGGTCTCTCACTCGACTGTTCTCTGGTCCTATCATCAGCTACCGCTCCGAGTCTGGTCGAAAGATTCGCAGACAGCATCTTGACAAGTATTCTAGTAGATTCAAGTCAGCATCAGGACAACAATTTAAAAAGCAGTCTTATAACCCGCTTGACACAATTGCAGCAAATGCAATTGCAAACCAACGCAGGTCTGAGCGTTACATTGACTTTGACCAGATGGAGTACATGCCGGAGTTAGCATCTGCTCTTGACATCTATGCAGACGAGATGACAACATTCTCTTCTCTTTCTCCGATGCTCAACATCAGATGCCGCAACGATGAAATCAAGGCTGTTCTAGATATTCTCTATCACAATGTAATGAACATCGAGCACAACCTTTTTGGTTGGTGTCGCACAATGTGCAAGTATGGCGACTTCATCTTATATCTTGACATCGATGATGAGATAGGTGTTCAGTCTACAATTGCCATACCGCTACAGGAAATCGAAAGACTAGAAGGTCTTGACGCAACAAACCCTAACTACGTCCAGTACCAGTGGAACTCTGCTGGAATGACATTTGAGAACTGGCAGATTGCCCACTTCCGCATCCTCGGAAATGACAAGTATTCTCCATACGGAACTTCTGTTCTTGAGCCGGCACGTCGTATCTGGCGGCAACTTACCTTAATGGAAGACGCTATGATGGCCTATCGCATTGTTCGTTCATCCGAGAGAAAAGTATTCAAGATTGACGTTGGTGCTATTCCGCCACAAGAAGTCGAACAATACATGCAGAAGATTGTCACCCAGTTAAAGCGTCACACAATTGTGGACAAAGACACTGGACGCATTGATCTTCGTTACAATCCGCTCTCTATTGAAGAGGACTACTACATTCCTGTCCGTGCAGGTTCTGTGACTGATATTCAGAATCTTGGCGGTGGACAGAACACAACTGCGATTGATGACATCAAGTATCTTCGCGACAAGTTATTCTCAGCTATCAAGATCCCACAAACATATTTGACTATGGGCGAAGGGGCACAGGAAGATAAGACGACTCTTGCTACCAAGGACATACGATTCGCTCGCACCATTCAGCGTCTACAACGCTCAGTCCTACATGAGCTAGAAAAGGTCGGAATTATTCATCTCTACACTCTCGGATACAGAGGCGAGGATCTACTAAACTTTAAGCTCTCCCTTAACAACCCAAGCAAGATTGCTGAGTTGCAAGAACTTGAGCACTGGAAGACAAAGTTTGACATCGCAGCATCTGCAACTGAGGGCTATTTCTCACGCCGCTGGGTTGCTGACAATATTTTTGCTATGTCCCACGAAGAGTTCCTACGCAACCAGCGTGAGATGTTCTACGACCGCAAGCACGATACCGCGCTTGAAGGTGTTGCCGAAGCTGCTGCCGCAGGTGGTGGCGAGGCTGGTGGCGGCGGACTTGATCTTGGGGGCAACGAAGGCGGTGGCGAGCTTGACCTCGGTGGCGACGAAGGTGGAGGAGAACTCGATCTCGGAGGAGATGAGGGTGGTGATGAAGGCGGCGGCGAAGAAGGCGCACTTCTAGCAGCACCTCCAGGCTCCCGTGATTCACCACGATTGGCACCTTCCCTCGGTAAGCGTGCGAGATCAGGAAAGAAATATACTACCAAGGGCTCTAAAGGCAAAGTTTATCAAAAAGTCGCAACAGATAAAAGACCATCTGGGGCAAGAACTCGCAACTACGCAAGTATTCCGACCCCTGAAATGAACACCTATAGAACTAACAACCTCGGTGCTTCAGAACTAAGATCACTCTCTAGGGGCATTTATGAAGAGCAAGACCCTAATTACTTGCGAGACCAAGAGGAAGAGGTAGCTCTTCTTGAGGTAAACAGTTCGGTAAAGATGCTTATCAAGAGCCTAGAAACAAAGACTACGGAGAATGATAATGAAAAATAGACACAACAAGAAGCGTAACACGGCTTTTGTTTTCGAGGCTCTATCTCGTGAAGCAACAGTTGCGATCATCAAGGGCGACCACACGAGAAAAGAAAAGGTAGTCTCCATTGTTCGGAAGCATTTCACAGGAGACTCTTTACTCAAGAGAGACCTAGAGTGCTACCGATCTCTGTATGAAAATCAGCACCTAGACCAAATCACTAGTAAAAAAATTGTAGAGGCAGCGATGGCTGCCAAACGCCTTATTGACCCCGATGGGCTATTCAAACAGCAAACCGAGGTCATCAATGACATCAACAAGGAACTCAGCCCTACAACATTCAATAACTTTGTACCAAACTACAAGTCATTGGCTACTATCGCGAAGATGTTTAACACCAACTCTCCAAAGCAAAAGGTGATGCTTGAAAGCAAGATCCTTGAAGGAATGGTCGGTGGAGCAGATATAACTCCACTTGAACCAATGGACAGCATAACCTTTAGAACTTTTACCAAGAAGTTTAACACCAAGTATGGTGACTCGCTCCTACAAGAGCAAAGAGAACTTCTAAACCACTACATTTCATCTTTCTCGCACGACGATCTTGAGACCAAGATATATCTCAACAGAGAACTTGGCAGATTAAAGCAGTCGCTATCCGAAGCAGTTAGCACAGAAGACATCGCAAACGACTCCGAGATGGTTCGCAAGACAAATGCTGTAAGAGAAAGGATCGAGAGTCTTTCAAAAGAAACTAGTCTAAACGAATCCACCCTGTTGACAATCATGAGAACGCAGGAGTTAGTAAAGGAAATCTACGACGATGCCAGTAACAGTTAGAATAGTCCCTATACCAGAGCCAGTCAAGGTCACAATCAAGCCCAAGACTCCCCCTCCTACAATAACATTAGAACTTGACATTCGTAAGTCGCTAAGTGGTGATCTAATGATTTTTGATCACGGCGACATTGATATTGTGCTTTCGGGCAAGGACAAGAAGATTACTGCTTTTCCAAAGCAAACAATGACTGACTTTACATATGGCGCTCAGAATAGGTTATTTGCTCACCTCGCCCGCAAAGGCATCATTATGCCTGAGTCAATCCAGGGTGCCTCTTACTACGGCGCGATGGAAGCGCAGCTACAGGAAGCGGCAGACGGCAAGCTAAACGCTGCTAAGTTTGCGCTTGTAAGTATTGAAAAGTTTATCACAGAAGAGAGACCATATTTTGAGAAGGTCGAAGCAGATATCGCTGGCTTCAATGATGAATACACCAACCCAGATAAGACTGACTCTACAGAACTTGGCGAAGTGCCACAGCGCGATGAGCAGGGTTCTATCCGCAAGGGCTACGGTAGAGATTCTTACACCATGTCTTACATGTACACAATATAGGATTCTATTATGTCAAACGAAATGAAAGTCATAATGGAACGCTGGGATAGGTTTATTCTCTTGGAGAACGAATCTCTCGATAAAATTAAAAAAAGCGAATCAGATACAAAAAATCTTATACAACAAGTATCTCAAGTAAAAGATAAAGAACAACTACAAAACTTTTTAAATATTGTTTCGCAAGACGAAGAAATTATGGATTTAATTTCATCATTTAAAAAAATGAAAGAACTAGCTAAATCTGAAAAAGTAGATGAAGGCTTGGTAGATGATTTTATGGACAAAACTTTAAAAATGCAAGCCGATGTATATGTTAAAGCGAGTAATTTTTTTGATACAGAATTAGGTAAAAAGATTATAAAATACGGACCGGCGACAGCAGCCATAGCAATGTTGGCGTATGGAGTATATGACAGCGGTGGCATCGAGCTAGATACCATAAAAGATGCTGCTGAAATTATGGCAAAAGTAAAAGCAAAAAAATTAGGTGCAATGGATCTTTTAGATTATGTTGGTGATGTTGATGCTCAAGGTGTAGCAGAGGAACAGATTTGATGGAACTTATACTATTCGTCCTAATAGCCTACGGACTAACACAAATTTTAGTCTATAGCGACATGCCCATAATAAAAAAACTAAGACCTCACAAGGAATCCTATAGGGGTTACGGCAAGGTCTTTCACTGCCCCATGTGTATGGGCTTTCATGTCGGCTGGTTTTTAGTTATACTTTCTCCTTGGACCGAACTATTTACGTTTGACACAACCCTGGTAAATGCTTTTATGCTTGGCTGTCTCTCATCTGCCACCTCCTATGTTCTAAACATGGTATTTTCAGATGAAGGGATTATGATAAAGCATAATTACAAACAAGACATTTTTTTCACAGAGGAAGAATAAATGAAAATTACAAAGACTAGATTGAAAGAAATTATCAAAGAAGAGATCGAAGCGGTTCAGGAAGGACCACAGCGTGCCTTCTGTGTTGGCTATGAAAAAGATGGCGAAACAAAGCACGAGACTGTACATGCTGATGCAGCCGGAATTGCTGAAAGAAAAATAAAAAGAAAGCACGATGTTCGCGATAAAGCGATTAAAAGCACCAGAGAAGGGAAGTGTAAAGGTCATGCATAATTATCTTATTGGAAAATGGGGACTACAACCAGTCCGTCGCTGCTGTAAAGGCTCTTAGCTCGCGCGGGTAGCGCCCGCATAAAGGAATACAAATGAAGATTACTAAAAACAGATTAAAACAAATTATCAACGAGGAGCTTGAAGCAACTTTGCTTGAAGCAGCCATCTCTGATCCAAAGCAACAGAAAGAAAGGGCTAAAAAGTTTTACCAACAAATTGAGCGCCTTTTGTACAATTATGGTCAAGAATTTCGTTCTCCAAATCAAATTGCAGATGCAATTATATACGCTGCTTCCAAAAAAGGTGTTAAGGAACTTGGTGAGCCCAAAGCGCCTTCTAAAGAAAACAAATTTGATGGCACTCGCGGAGCAGCGACAGCGTTAAACGATTTCATGGAAAAACAAGATCCAAAACTAGTTCTTGCTTCCTTATATAAAGCGTTTATACACACTAAGACAAAGAAGCAAGACATGGTTCAATATGGAAAAGAACGCTCTAAGAGAGAATATGATGCCGCTTTCAAGTTTCAAAGAGCAGGCGGAAAATTTAAAGACTTAAACAAGCCTAAGCGCCGTAAGTTTTTGACACGTTCGACTGAGCTTGTAAATGAAGATGAAGCTTCTACTATTAAGGCAGAAAGAGTCGTCAATTTTATTAAAGACCACGGTGACACCCACGCAGAACTTGTGCATCAAGACGATGGCTCTATGAAAATTAAGGTTGTCACAAAGGTATATGATACCAACACTCGCAAGATGAGTTCAGAAGTTAATTACATTGAACCCACTATGCAAGCAGCAAGAAGGATATTGGAATACTAAAATGAAACTACTACGAGAATATTACGAACTATGTGAAGGCGGCGTATGCCAAGACCTTCTTACTGAAGATGAGAAGCGCTTTGTCGCAAGCGGCGGGATGATGCTTTCCGGTAAGCTACAAGAAGCAGATGTTCAGAATGGCAATGGCCGCGTTTATCCACACAAAGTTTTGATGAGAGAGGTCGAGAACTATAAGAAGCTCGTAAAAGAAAACAGAGCGCTTGGCGAACTAGACCACCCCGACGATTCAGTCATCAATTTGAAGAATGCCTCACACATGGTCACAGAAATTTGGATGGAAGAGAAAGCTGTCATGGGTAAAGTAAAAGTTCTTAACACCCCTTCCGGTCAGGTTCTTAAGTCTCTCGTAGAGTCAGGCGTCAAGCTTGGCATTTCCTCTCGCGGCATGGGATCTGTGTCAGAAGGCGCCGGCAACGTTGTTGTCCAAGAAGACTTTCAACTTATTTGCTTTGACTTCGTGTCAGAGCCTTCAACTCCAAATGCTTTTATGATGCGAGAAGCAAAAGAGTTCAATAATAAAGTATTTACAAAAGCCGACAGAATCAACAGGCTACTAAACGAGGTATTGAAAGATGAAAGATGAAAAACTAGAAGCAGCACTTAAACAGTTTGCCGAGATTGTCCCAGAAAATGTTTTAAAACAAATGCTGAACGATGTTGTCCCTGCTAAGAACGAAGTTGCGGGTGTCGGACTTGCGGCGCTTGCTGCTAATCCAAAGTATGTTGGTATCTTGGTTAGAAAAATTGCTTCATTCTTGCAGGAAGTTACCGGCGTGGACATCGATAAAATACCATTCATTGATAAAGCAACACTTAAGCCATCAGATTTCTTTTTCCGATTGAATAGAGGATTGGATAAACTTAGAAAAAATAATTCAGCGATATTTAAAGCTCTTATGATAAAGATGGCTGTTTTTGATACAGCAGGTGCTATAGCGGTTTTTTCAGGACAGGATCAAAAAGTAATAAACATTCTTATTAAAGCATTTGAATTGGATCTTCCTTTGGCTGGTACGGATGGCGAAACAGCCAACAAAGATACCTCAAAGCAGAAGCAAATTGGTAAAGAACCCACTCCAAAAGCTCAAAAGCAAAAAAAGGTTAAGCCACTGGGCGGTGGCGATAAGTTTTTCAGCAGTTTTCAAGAGCAGATTGATAGAATGCAAACTCTTGCCGGAATTAACAAGAAGGTATTATGAACAAAGCACAATTAAAAAAACTAATCAAGCCAGTCGTAAAAGAGTGTATCCAAGAGGTGCTCATAGAAGAAGGTCTTCTTACAGAGGTGGTCGCCCAGGTTGCGTCCGGCATGTCTCGACAGCCAATTGTTGAGAACAAGCCAAAGAAAAGAAAGAATAAGCTATTTAATGAAGACTTGCAAATGCAGCGTAAGTCCCGAGAGGCGAACAAGAAACTACAAGAGCATCGCAAGAAGTTACTAGACTCCATTGGTGGAGACGCTTACAACGGAGTTGATTTATTTGAAGGCACCGAGCCTCTCAGAAACACAGCCTCACCCGGTCAAGCATCCAAGCCAAACGTCCTGGGAGACGATCCAAATGATGCAGGTGTAGACATAAGTTCAATCATGGGCAACTCAAGCAAAATTTGGCAAGCACTTAAATAGGATTAACAATGAGTAGACGAAAGGGTGCGAATGTTGTGGTTACCGCAAGACAATGCAGAGGTAATCACGAAAAGATGATCCGTAAGTTCATCAAGAAATGTAAAAAAGAAAAGATCATCGAACAGATAAGAGACAGAAGATATTATAAGAAGCCGTCTGATGTAAAGCGACACGCAAAGCAAGCAGCCATTCGCAGACACAAGCGCGATGTTGCTAAACAAAAGGTCAAAGACACACGCCGCGAAAGAAATAGTTGAGACTATTTATTTACGACTATGTAAATACGGAGGATTCTTATGTCAGTATTGAAAGCAACAAGCTGGGGTCGCACTAGAAGACCAAAAGCACCAAAAAACAAAGATAAAAATCTAATTACAGGCTCAACAGGATTAGCAGCCCTGAATACTTTATCAGAAGCCCAATTCACCGATGCTAATGGCTGCTATCAAACAGAAAACCAAAGATACATGCACTTAATGTGTTCTGGTTCTAGTACTGTTTCTAATGTTTATGCTTACAATTATGCGTCTGGATATTGGCATGAACTTATGACAGTTAAGCCGGATGATGGTGCTCGGCTGTCTATAGCTGTTGGCAACGATGAACATCGTATTGTTGACATTGCAGGCACTGATTGGATTTCAATTAAATCTGGTAGCCTCAGTGTTGTAACAATGGCGTTTAGCACTTTCTAAAGGAGTTTTATAATGGCTCAATTTAGATGGGCATATGTTAATTGCACAGAAGAAGACAGTATTACTATTGCTGGACCTACCGGGTCGCTTCAGTTTTTATCAACTTCAAGTGGGCTTAGCGGTTCTAAAAATGTTATTTTTAATACTTCTAGCAACACTTTGTTCATTACAGGAACACTGTTAGTATCAGGAACCATTAGTGCTAGTTCTTTTGTTGTTAATCAGACTGATACTATTTCTGGTTCCACAGTTTTTGGTAATAGTAATGACGACACACATAGAATAACTGGCAGCCTTTTTGTTGGTAATAATGAATCAATTACAACATTCCAAGTACTGCCCGCCCTGAGCCAGTCTATAACACTTGGAATGAGGCACACATACAGAACAATTGCAGCATCAGGATTTACATCTTCAACCGGTGATTATATTATTGGTTTTGGTGGAAGCGGCAATTTAAATTTTAGACTACACTCAGCCTCGGTTCACAACTCGGGAGCCATTCTAGTTCTAAAAGATGAAAACTCTTCTAGAGGTGCGGCTAAGATAACAATTTCAGCATCTGTTGGAGATACCATAGATAATAACGGCGCCTATGTCCTCACCGGTTCAAACCCAGCAATTTCACTATATTCTAACGGTGCCAACTGGTTCGTATTCTAACGAGGAGGTTACCTAATGGCTTATAACCTTCTCTCCGGTACAATTGTCGCAAACGAATCTGTTGTTTTCGAGCCGTCTACAAATGGTAGTGAATTCTCAAACATAATTGTTGGTGAATTTAAAGGCGATGGGCAACAATTACAAAACGTTGCCAGAGTTGTAGCCAACGGCACAACTGACTACCTTGTATCAATTGGAGCAAACGCTGATAGTTTGGTTGGAGAACCAAACTTAAGATTTAATGGCTCTCGGTTGCTTGTAAACGGACAAGTCACTGCCTCAACTATGCAGCTAACATCTCTGTCCGCAGGGCAGGCAACCACATCGTCATTCCTTGCTCTCGACTCTAACAACAATGTTGTTCTTACATCTTCTGCTGGCGGTCCCGATTTCGCCATAGCACAAGGTCCAATCAATTCCCTCCAGTTCCATTCAAGCCCTGGCGACATCAGTGGCTCTGCGAATGTAACCCTTGTCGGCAGCACCCTATTCTTAACTGGCAACATGGTTGTCTCTGGTAATATAGAGGCACACGGCTTTGATATTATTCAAACAAGTCTTATAGAGATCAACCAATCAGGATCTAGTGCTCTCGGAAATTCAAATGACGACACCCACCACTTCACAGGCTCTGTTTCTGTGTTCTCGTCTAGTACCGATCTGTTTGCGGTTGATGTCGAGAACAAGAGAACAAAAATAAAAACTGGACTTATCTTAAACAGAACTGCCATTACCTCAAACTACTCTGTTTTAGTCTCAGACTATTACGTCGGCATTGACACCGCAACACCAAGCGCAGTTATCACGGCGAGCCTGCCAGCAGCACAATCTTTACAATCAGGACAGACGTTTGTTTTTAAAGATGAGGGCGGGAGTGCCCATCAGTACAACATTCTCATAAAACCCTCCGGTTCTCAAAAAATCGACAATCAAAATCAATTAGTTTTAGAATCACCCCACGCATCTTTGACCATTTATACGGACGGCGCGTCAAAGTTCTTTATTACTTGATCTAAACTATACTATTTAAGAGCGTAATGTCACTGGTGCTTTTGCACTTGTGCATTATCCATTTTATCTGTAGGAGGATTTTATAAATGGCTTACAAATTTCAATTAGGTTCCGCTATTCTTAGTGGTTCCACAAAGTTCGAAGAACTAGTAGAGGCGGCTGGTGGTTTCAAACCCACTGTTGCTGACACTGCTGCTGCTGTTGCTGATGACAGCTTTTATTTCCAAGATTCTGACGGCTCCATGAAGCGTGAAAGCATGGCTGACTACGCTACCGCAATCGCTGGTGACGGTCTTGCCGCTTCATCCGGTGTTCTTGCTGTCGGTGTTGATGATACTGGTATCGAAATCAACTCTGATGCACTTCGTCTTAAAGACAACGGTGTTACTCTTGCCAAGATGGCAGGTATTACTAGAGGTTCCATCATTCTTGGTGATGCTTCTGGCGATCCATCCCTTCTCGCAAAGGGTACCGCAGCCCAGTTCCTTCAGT
>Ga0208666_1001440_pt1 | contig 10554 bp, 13 predicted proteins | sample 5B_taG_FD_184078 | JGI IMG/M metagenome (GOLD analysis project Ga0208666, IMG submission 184078) | Marine viral communities from the Subarctic Pacific Ocean - 5B_ETSP_OMZ_AT15132_CsCl metaG (SPAdes) (version 2) | ecosystem: Environmental > Aquatic > Marine > Oceanic | place: Pacific Ocean...
CAATCCAAGACTTCTTTTCATTTAGTGGAACAACTCTGAAGTGTATTCTAGACTGGAACTTGTCTCCTTCCATTCTATATTCATGATATCCGTGTTTCTGAACTCCGAATATGAGTTCACCACTATCTAGAATCTTCGTACTATCTATTTTATCTGAAACCATAGCGGGGTATTTTCCTGACTTTCCAAACAATTCGTAGATGTCTGTTGGTTCATCTATGTCAATCAGCCAAGCCATTCTTTGTTTCTCAGTTTCTATGATGAAGTCTATATTTCCATCATCTCTCTGTCTGACTTCAAACTTACCAGCCATCTCAGATTCTTCTTTGTCCTTCTGAATTATCTCAGGGGAATTGTCGAATTTGCTATTTGGCAGTTCTATGAAACTGTCTTGGTTCTTCATCCAATTCATTAAGTCTCTAGGTCTTAGACTGAATATCTCATCATAGGAGTCGGTTTCTTCTTCTCTTAACTTCTCCTCTAAGTCATCAAAGGACATAGGAGAACCGTGTTCATCTATTATGTTCTTAATCGATACTCTTAGTTTTGATTTTCTAGATTTGATGAACTTTGCTAATTGGTCTCTCATCTCATCCATATTTACTATCGCATTCTTTTCCATCAGTTTATCTCCCTTGAGACCATAGATGGTGAAACCCTCAACATCGCTCTTGAAGATTATCTCTGCTTCTCCATGAACATAATCTGTAACAGTATATTTCTTCACATTCTTAGAATCCTTTGCTTGAAGTTCTGCTACCACTGCTAGTGGATTCAGTAGACTCTTGGGAGTAGCAACTGGCTCTAACAACCCTGAAAGTGATTTCTTGGTCTTGGATGATAATTGTTCTAGAGTACGAATCTTATCCGGCTCATCTACTTCAGGTAGTTCAATCAGTTTGGCTGAATAGAGACTGAATCCCCCTTTCTTCTTATTCACCTCATCTACCTTAACTCGTATTATGCTACCAACTTCAACTTTTATTTTGGTATTCAACGCCTTACCAACTGGTGCGTAATCCTTTCCTGAATACTCAACGGATTTCATATCCCTCTTTTCTTCGGCGGATAGTGGCCCTGCTCCCATTGTATAGGAAAACATACCACTGGCAGTTTTCTTCATGTCTAGAACAATTACATCCAAGTCAACGAATTTCTTCCACTTAATCCACTTAGGATTCTTTTTCTTTCCTATGTAGTAGGTGGATTCTATGTCTTTTATGACAACACCTTCAGATGTTGGCATTTCCATTATCTTCTCAGCATACTCCCCTACTTCCTTCAGTGAATCTGCTATTCTAGTATCTTTCTTTGAAGGGAAGGCAAGTGATTCTGATGAATGCTGCGAAAATTGATAGAGAAGTATGTTTATCCTTTCACGCAATGGTTCATCTGCTAAATCTCTACCTTCATGCCTCATGATGTCGAAAACATGAAGTCTTAGTTTACCACCATCGAGTTTCTTCTTGAAGACATGTGTAATAGTATCTGCTCTATGAAGTGCCTCATCCCCATCGAACAACATTAGTTCTCCATCTAAGATACAATCTCCAAAAGCCTTGTTCTCCATCTTCTCCACTTGTTCAGGACATTTATCAGTAATGTCCTTCTCATTGTAGGAGTATATCTTTATGTTGTTGTTGAACTTATGAATTTGAACTCTCATCCCATCGTATTTCTCTTGAACCACATACTCTCCACTGAGACCTAGTATCTCCTTCATGTCATCGAGTTCAAAGATTCTATACATTGGTTTGTTGGGTATTAGAAAATCTACATCAGCCTTCTCTTCGTCAGACTTAGCGATATCCAAGTCCTTCAGGTTATTCCATCTCTCCTTTGAGTATTGACTTTGATAGACTTCCTTCAGAAGCGAAAGAGCCTTGTCGAATTTTCCTTTAACTCTCTTCGTATCCTTGTTATCACCATAATGTTCGATGATGTATAGAGGAATGTCCTTGACTTCTATATCCAAACCGATTGAGTTCTGTGTTATCTCATCCGGTTTTAGTTTAGCCTCTTCCCATGCCTTCTTTGGTAATGTGTTAGCGTGGCTTCTCAATGCATAGTGAATGAATGAAGCGAATACTGCTTCATCTTCCAACAAGGTCTCTAATACCTTGTCACCTAGTTGCTTAGAGAATGGGTCGCTTATCTCTGAAGTCTCAAACCTCATTCTCTTTACATCTTCATAGACCTTCTTTGCAACAACAGAGTCAGGGTCGGTGGCTCTGTCATCGAATAGGTCTTTTTCGTTTATCTTGTCTTTCAACAATTCAGCAAACTTACCTAGACCATCAAAGTTCTCTCTGATGCTCTTTACAGTTCCTTTCCATTTCTTTCCGTATTCTTTAGGATTTTCTTTAGCAGAAAGATAGGCGTATCTTACTCTCTCGAAAAAATCCAAAACTCTCTTGGTTAGAGCCTCAGTTTCTTTCTCGAAAGATACACCTGAAGATTTCATTATTCATCAAAACCTTCTCTCTATCCTTCATTTACCAAATCTGCATTACCCTCAATGTTGCTAGTCTTAGGTAGTTTCTCTTCAGCAGGGTTTTTCTTTGGTCTCTTTACCTTGACCTCTTCACCCATGACATCATCAGTGTTTTCCAACCTGTTGTATGCTGCTTCTTGTATTACTTGCTTGGCTTTCTCAATAGCCAACTCTACAATTTTCTCTTCCCTAGTTACTTTCTCCGGCACTACTATCCCTCCATTTTCTCTGTCATCTTACGAATCTCATCCCAAGACATTTGACCGCCATCAGGAACTTCAACTGCTGACATAGAAGGCGTTGGTGTCTCACGAACAACATATCCTGATTTCATCAAGAGATTGTCCTTGTTGTATACTGCTTGCTCTAAGGCGTTTACCTTATTGACAAGTTCCTTCATTAGTAATAGCATCTCATTTTCTTCTTCTTTCTTACTCATATTTTTCCTTCTCCTTTTAGTTTGAATGTAAGTACGTTATCATCTGCGAATATTGCACCGTAGCCTTTGCCTTCATATAGTTCCCTTGCTACTTCCACAGCCTTCCTCTCTGACATTTTCAAGTCAGTGAGTTTAACATCTGCATAATCCATCTTCAATCTACCCTGTCTCTCAATTATTGGGTCTGCTACCTCTCTGAACAAATCAACATACTCAGCCCTCGATAAATCATCATTAGCGTTATCCTTGAACTCTGATTCTCTAGGATTTCTTATCGGAGGTGCTTTTAGTATATCCTCCCAACTCATCTTAATCACCCTTCTACCCATTCTATAAGTTTCTCAACAGGTTGATTTGGTTTCTCTCTAGCAGCCTTGTTTCGCTCTCGTATCATAGCCAGTAGTTCTGCCTCTTTATCCTCAGTTCTCTTGGCCGCTTCTTCATCCTGCCCTGTTGAATCCTTAGTTGAAATTCTTCTAGCCTTTCTTCTTTCTGCTTCCCTTTGTAGTCTAGGTGTTACATTCATGAAATCGGTCATATCGTCAGGGTCTTCGTCAAATATATTTTTCTTTAGTGTATCTCTCCAATTCATTCTAAATCACCTAACATTGGAAGCCTCATACCCTTGTGCCATTCTATCTCCTGAACAACTCTGAGTTTCACTTCTTCGCCCCCTTCGGGTATGCCACGCTTTTGATTTGGTCATAAAGCGTTTGATAGTCCTTGCGTAGTTCCGCAGCACTTGCGAGTATGTCTAGGTTCTTCTCTCTAAAGGACTTCATCTTCTTAGTAAGTCTTTCATCTGTCTTAACTAAGTCAAGACCTTCTAGTTCTGCAATGACATCTTCTAATTTAGTCATCTCATCTCCCATGTTCTTTGTGGGTTGTGTTACTTGCAGAAGTTTCTTGATTTTCTTCTTCTGTTTGGGTTCTAGTTTCTCTAGAAAATTAGACGCTTTCAATATCTCCTGCCACGCCATCATGTCCTCTCCTACTATACCTCAGTTTAATGTTATTACTATTCTTTACCTACATCAGAACTTATCAAGTTCTTTCCTTTACCTGCGAAGTTTACTTGCATCCTACTCTTCCCATCAGGAAGTATGAACTCATGATTATCAAAGTCATCCACTAAGTCATCCATCATCTTCAAAGTCTGTCTTACTTCCCTTATCTCGTCATCAGTTCCTTGTTTGAAATCACCACCAAGAGCCTCTATGAGTTCAGTGTCAATACTCATACCTTGTTGAGAGTCAAGTTCTTCCATGCCTGATTCTAACTTGGACAGGACACCTCTGACATAGGTAAATGCTCTATCTAGGAATCTAAGTGAGTCGAATAAACTATTCACAAACTTGTCATATGCTGATGACACATCTTCTCCAAAAATTTCTTTGTAGTATACTTCACTAGCAGTTGGTTTATCAGGCGAGACATTCTCACTAGACATTGATTCTAAACCAAGGTCTTCTTCTGCCTCTTTGTAATCTGACACATCAATAGATACTTCTGTGAACATATCTAACAAATTATCTTCTATCTCCTTGAAACCCTTTAGTGAGTATTCTTTCTTTCGTATTCTATCAATTAGCATTTTGCTCATTGATATAGAATCTAAAGCACCTGCTTTCAACGCCTTTACATGATTTACTAGTTTGACATATTCATTCCTAGATATGCTTCCACCTAAAGTAGATAATCCGGGTATGGCTCTTATTATCTCTAAGTATATCTTGTCAGCGTCTTCACCATTGTATCTTCTTATGGCTAAGACCTTTTCCTTTGTTCTAGGATTTATCTCCTCTGTTATTTCTGTGAATACTGGTAATAGCCTACCCCCAAATGCTCTAGCCATTTTTTCGGGTCTAACTTTACCAGTCCTAGTTGTTAGTCCTCTAACTAGATTAGTTACTTGATTGATATTATTTTCATATATTTTCAGAAAGTTTTCTAGAACTTGGGAAATTGTTTCATCATCTTCTAATGGGTCTTTTTCATTTGACTTGGAATATAGATTTATCAATTGTGCCAATGGTTTGACTTTATCTTCAAGACTATCTATGAATCTAACAGTGTCAGCATCTGATTTATGGATGGTCATTGACTTCTTAACATTCCTTTCTAGATAAGCATCAGCGATTAACTTACCAACCTTTTCACCAACTTCTATGTCACTTGGATAGTGGTTTCCCATCTGAACTCTAGACAACGATATCTTATCAGCCATCTTTGTCAGTTCCTCTTTCTTTTCAGGAAACTTATCACCTAGAATAACAGCAAGGGCATGAGCCTCTATCGCATGACCGCTAGGAAATGAAGGACTATCATCTGTATCAGTTGTAGACTCAATCTCCTCACTGATTTCGTAAGGTCTTGGTCTAGCGTATTTCATTTTAAGACGTATGGTATAGATATCTATGTCCTTGATTAACTCAATCCAATCATTTCTCTTTTGGTCTGCAATTCTCAACATCATGTCATTATTGTTCTTGTCCAAATCCTTCATTTGACTTTCAGGTATTTTCTTCTCCTTCATCACTTTGATAACTTCAGGCAATTCTTCCTTGTTATCAGGAAAAGAATACTCAGGAAACTCAACATCAAAAGAGGGTGTTGAATCTAGCAATTTCTGTTTTCCATCACTCAGATTGTTACGGGTAAACTTAGACTCTTCCTTCTTGCGAAGTATGTCCATGAATGACCCATCCATCTAAATCATCCCCACGGATTGTTTGGTGTTCTAGGCTTCTTTCTCTTTGGCAATAGAATTGCATCAGGTATGTCAGATGAATCAGGAGACTTCTTCTCTACTGAGTTAGGGTCTACGCCACCAACTGAATAGTCCCTGTTCTTCGTAACATTTCTACTGTGATGAGCATATTGCTCTGCTCTTGCATTCGCTAGTTCCTTTTCCAATTCTCTTACACCTTTCTTTTCTTCTGTCATTATTTCTCCTCCCTTAATTCCCTCAAGTCTTTTTCATCGATGTCACCATCGTTGTCCTTGTCGAGTTTCTTTTGCTTACCATAAAGTGTCTTTTCCATTTCTTCTTCCTCTGCGATAGCAGGGTCAACTGGATGTTCCTTTTCTTGCTTTATTATCTTCCACCATTTCATATTATCACCATTTTACTTTATCTGCCCAATATGCAGCAGAGGTCTTCCCTCTCTTGATGTTCTTAGCATGACGAGCCTTGAACGAAGCCCTCTTCTTTTTTCTCTTTCCCTTTGGATTCTTCTCGGTTACTGTATCAGCACCTTGTTGCCCAAATCTAATTGTCTTGACTTTCTTGCCATCTCTGACTACTACTACGTGTGACTTAGTTGGATGCTTAGGTGTTCTCTTAGGTTTATTGAATCCACTTACACCTATTCTTTTCAAAGTAGGGTGCTTCTCTCTCTTTAGTGTGTCAAACCAATTCATTTACCTCACCTATTCCTTATTCTAGACATAAGTAACTGTCTAATTTCATCCTTGTAAAACTCCTTTGCTTCCTCAAGAGCATCTCTAAAATCATTCACTTTTTTATCAACGTCAAAATCCTTGTAGTTTGTATAGTCTATTATTTTGCTATGACCATATATTCCTGAGTTCTTAGCAGCCCTTTCATACACCTTTCTAAAGACTCTACCAGTAACAGTAGTTGTTCCTAAATCAGTTATTTTATTCAGTGGCTTGTAATCATCTACTCCAAAACCGTCTACATACTTGAGAAATTCCTGTATGACTACATTTCTTTTGTTTATGAATTCATCCTTTACTTTTTTTGCCTCTTCTTTCAATGGTCTTAAGGCTCGTCTTTCTTCTCTTTCTGTTAATTTCTGCTCTTGATTTAATTTAGAGAGTCTTCTTTTAAGAGTATTATATTCTTTTGTGGCGTTTTCCATTTCACGCATTCTATCCTTGCCATCACTAACGGTAAACCTAAAGTTCATTCTTTCTATTTCACGCATTCTATCTTCTATTTGTGTAATCTCTGATTCGGTGTCATCAATTTTCAAAGTATCAAACCAACCCATTGACTTCTTGTAGCCTGAAGCATAAGCGGCGGCTGCTTGTCTCTCAGCATCCTTGCGGTTGCGATAGACCTTGCCCTTCTTGCCCCACTTGTATCCTCCTTTGACTCTACGAATTGGCATCATTATCCCTCTATTCTTTGGTAGACCTTTTTTCCTGCTTTTGTTCTAGGAACATGTTGCTTGCCTTTCTTTCTACCTTCTCTTTTCTTTCTGTTCTCTGCGGCTTTTTGTTTGGGAGTTAATGACTCAGCAACTGCTCTAGGAGCATATCTTCCTTTCTTGCCTTTTCCTCCCATATCTACCCAATCTTCATCTTTCCATTCTACCATAGCCTGTTGTGAGGGTTGTAAATTTTTCTTTTTAATCAAGTCAAACCAATTACTTGTCACGATAGCCACCACCTGCTTTTTTGTATCGTACAGCAAGTAACTGTGCTTTTCTTGCAGACCATTGACCCTTTCTACCGCCTTTGCTACCTGCTTTGATTCTCTCAAACATCCTCTTTCTCATACCGGGTTTGGTATAGTTACCTGCGGCATTGACGGTTGACTTCCTCTTCTTCTTCTTTCTTTTCTTACGAGCCTTTTTGCCTCGCCTTCCAGACTTTCTCTTCAGGATATCTTGCCAAGTCATTTTTTTCCCTCCAAGTATTTCCGTAGTCTCTCATCTGTTTCTGCATTACGCTTGTCTGTTTCTTCTTTCCACTTCTTAACAATGTCGAGGAGTTCGCTCAACCTACTCTCCTCTCTGTTCTAGAATCTACATTCTGATTACCTGCTTCTGCTGGTAATCCTGTGAATCTCTTATCAGGGCCAGTTTCCATAGATGGTTTGTTCCTAGTTTCTCCACCACCTTGACCACCTAGTAATGCCTGTTCCTGCAATTGTCCTAATTGACTTGCATCGATATCTGTTCCTGCAAATGGGTCAGTTTCTACTGTTTCTTCCCCACTTTTTTCCTGTGGTGCTTGTTGCTCAGGTTTTGGTTCAGGCTTCTTGAAAGTGAATCTACCTTCGTCATCCATGTCAACCTCGAATCCTAGATTCTTAATTGACGCTGCTACGTTGACTTCAATCTCTCTCTTCCTTAGTTTGGCAATCTCATCTTCTTCCTCTGAAGGTGGTAGTTTCAACTCCCAATCTGTTATACCGAACTCCTCAGTCATGAAGGGAAAGACGTAGTTATTCCAAATCGTCTGTGCCATCTCAACTGCTCTGTTAGTTACGAGTATCTGCATACCCTCATTGTTCAACCCACCGCTTGCAGAGTTATCTGCCATGAAGATTTTACTCACACCGTAGAATGCAGCAATCCTATCTCTCAAGTCTTCTTTGACTTGTATGTAATCCATCTCTTTGATGCTATCCATGAAGTTAACCCACTCAACAGAGCCTTTACCACCTTCTGACTCTATACCCATAACTGGAATAAAGTGAGGGTCTTGCTCCATCTTCTCTTTGACACCACGCCAAAATGACTTCATGGATTCCATGTTTCTAGTTTGAACTGCGAGTATTCCTCTTGGCTTCCTAGCCTTGGTGTATGCTGAGTTGACATAGTTCTCCATTGCTATCAGTGTAGTGATGTGATTCCACATTGTCATTACAGGAGACCTGCCATACAACCTAGAAGGTGCATATTTACTGAAATGTAGAACTTCCCCTTCGATGAATGCTTGTTCCTTTCCGTTTGCTCGGTTTACATAGTGAACAGGATGAAGGTCAGAACCACATAGGTCACATACTGCTGAAGGGTCTTTCGTGATTTGGTCACGGTGAGTTAGACATGTATATCCCTCATGTCCTCTCTCTCCGTTGTCATCAGCATATATGTGCATAGTAACAGGGTCTCCACGATAGACTTCCTTGATTCGATGCATACGAATATCCCCATTTCCATCTACATAGTATTCCTTGACCATTACTAGATATGCATCATCCATGATGTTCAAGTCATCTTCAAGTTCCTTCAGAACGTCAATGAATAATTGCTCTGACTTGTTTACATAACCATCTAGGAGTTTGTGAATGTACTTGAGTTGGTCTCTATTAGGTTTGACTAAATTGACACCTCCACATTCCACGCATTCCAGTGCTGGTCGTTTGTGTTCTCTTCCACAATCTCCACATTTCGCAGTGAACTTCTCTTCCCAATGGTATCCTCTTCTGAACACTTCGTTCTTCAATTGAGTTATGCAAGTTCTAGTTATTACTGATTGATACGCTATGTGATAGACAACAGGACCAGTGATAAGATAAGATGTGTTCTTCTCTTGTATACCGGGATTGTATATCGTTCTGTCTTCAGGCTTCGGGGTTGTTCTGCGTGTTAAACGCTGAAACAAGGAGGGTCTTTTTTCTTCTACCATTTTACTCATCCTCATTCTTCACAATGGATTCTAACTTATCCATCTCGAAAGTCTTGTTATTGTCATAGTATTTCGCAACAGTGTCTATGTCTATTTCGTATTTACCGAAATCATAGTTCTTATCGTCTTTGTGGTTTTCATACTTCATGAGTTTGAACAACTCAACTTTCCTAGCCTTGTACCAAGAGGCTTTCTTGTGGCTTTTCTTCATTCTCATAAGTTCTAGAAGTATGTCTGCATTTTTTCTCTTTAATTTGAAATGAGGCAGACACTTCGTTAGAAGTTTTGTCACTTCAGCCTGTGAGTAGAAATTTAATCTGTTAATTGGTTTAGTATCCTGTGGAGATTTTTGGTCTAAGTGTAGTCTTCCAATACCTAGAGATTTCTTCATCTCCAACATGAATGCTTTTCCTCTGTCTCCGGTTGCAACCAATCCAACTCTAGGATTGTGATTCTTGTCCATTGTAATATAACCATCAGAGTCAATAAATGCCGCAGTATATGCGTAGATGTCTTTCTTGATATCATCACTCATTTTATACAATGAACCATTGACATTTGTTATGTTCTCTGATTTAGCCAACTTGGATATTATTGATGGGGATGTTTTCTTCGCCATTCCTCTAGGTAGTCTATCGTAAATCTGTTTAGGAGATATTCCCTGCTCTTCACAAACCAATCGTTTAATGTGTCTTTTCAGAATCTCCTTCGGTCCTACATTTACCATGTACTTGTTCAGTATGTCCTTGAACTCCCTCTTATGAGAAGTCATATTTTTTGTGAGTTTAGCATACTCGGAGTTGAAGGGCATACCATTCCTCTCAAGTTTGTCTTCCCAATACTTGCATAACGCATCTATGATTTCTCTCCTAGTCTTTTCTTCCTTCACCATAGAGAGTTTGATGATGTTCTCCTCATTGTAGGTCATGTCCTTTAGTGCTGGCTTGTACTTCCTCAACCAGTAAACCTTGTCGATGCTCTTATCCAAGTGGTCTGAGTAGGAGTTGATTAGATTTGAAATTGATTTAGTTACTGCTATCTTCTCTTCGCCCTTCAAGGTTCTACGATAATCCTTCAATTCCTTGATTAGAGCAGGAACATCTCTTCCTTCTATCTCATACTTCTTGAGGTCGGTGGAAAGATGTCTTTGTGCATCGCTCAATGTTAGTCGATGTTCCTCTGCGAACTTCTTCTCGATATCCGTGTGACTAGAGAGAGGCTGTTCAGATAACCA
>Ga0208666_1001444_pt1 | contig 10540 bp, 22 predicted proteins | sample 5B_taG_FD_184078 | JGI IMG/M metagenome (GOLD analysis project Ga0208666, IMG submission 184078) | Marine viral communities from the Subarctic Pacific Ocean - 5B_ETSP_OMZ_AT15132_CsCl metaG (SPAdes) (version 2) | ecosystem: Environmental > Aquatic > Marine > Oceanic | place: Pacific Ocean...
GTTCATACCCAGTTCATCCACTAAGAAGTCGATGTCTGCGAAGAGTTGGTTGGAAGGTGTTCTCATTGGTTTAAAAGATCGAAACGGTTTACTTGTTTAAATTTTGGATTCTCAAGTATAATGTCTCTTACTCTCTCACGATCTAAACTATCACCAAAACCCCAAGAATAATGGGTGTACTCAATGTCACCCTTCTCAATGCGATCCTTGTAGACGAAGAAAGCATTGTAGATGTCTCTCTTCAACAATCCCTCAATAGGGTAGAGTGCATCATCAGCACCATAGAAACTCCAAACGTAATCAACAAAGTCATTCAACTCTTTAACTGGGCGATACTCTGGTAACATTAAACTGCCTCCGAGGAAATGAATTGTGGTAGCATAGCGTCATCAGTAACGCTATACTTGTGAGTGAGAATATACTCTCTCACTTGATAGTAGAAATGATCTCTGGAGATCACCATCTTTTTCTGTGTATCACCTCTGAAAGATAATACTTTCAATATCTTATCGGAATACACCTTGTTGTTGGCATCTTTCGTTGGATAGAAGTCAACAACCATATTCCCATCTTTAGAAGAAATTTGCATCGGGTGGTTCCCTTGTTTACTCTTCTATTATAGCGAGTCTAAATCCCTTTTCTTGTGTATGTGTGCCACTTCCTTAGCTGGCACAAAGTCTGTCATTTCTTTCAATTTTGATATAGCATTATGAGCATCCTGTTCTTCTTGTGGATTAAAGTCTAACCACATTTGCTCAAGTGACCATACAACTAAATTGTACTCATCCTCAGTTAGTTTCATTTGGATACCTCCATAGAATCAACCATACGATCAACACACTCAGCATAGTCACCATTAGTGTCTATAACACACTGCTCTACTTCTTCTGCCTCATCATCTAATGGCATATCAAGTTTAACAATACAATAGTCACCTCCATCCTGATAATCAAGGATTTGAGTCGGACACTCACTTAACCACTCTTGGAACTGCTCATACCTTGACTTTGGTTGTGGATGGATTTCGTTGTACTGGTCTTGTAAGTAAGTCATTAGAATCCTCCACTCATTCTAATCATTTGCTGATAGATCTTATGTGCTTCATAGTCACATATATCTTCTCTTATTTCATTTCCATTCTCATCTTCTGTTGTAACTAAATCACTTTCAAGATACTCAACTGTGTCCCTCATAATATCAAATAGGACTTCAAATTGTTCATTAGTTAGATGTAATGTTCTTGCCATTAATACTTACCTCCAGTATTGTTAATATCAAGGACAGTTTCTTTCTCAAAAGTATTAAGTTGTTTAGGATATTGTTGGGTTACATTGTCAAGTAACTCATCAAATAAATCCTCATCATACTCATCAATCAGTTCTCTCAATTCATGTTCATCACACTTCTCATAATATTCCATGAGATTATCCATAGCATATCCGACAAGTGTTTTCATGTCCATGCCATCAACAACTAATTCAGCGAATTGTTCAGAGATTTCGTTGTGTTGTTTTGAAGTAAGTTTTGCCATTAGTCTTTTTTGGGTGGAAGAAGAAAGTAATACTTAACAGTTGGAGAGGCATCCTTTAATGCCTCATAGATTTTAGGATCAAGTGGTTCCATCATGTTAACCACTTTTCATCAGTTGTTTCTAATAGTTTACCTACCTTATATTCATATCCTTCACAATACTCAACCTCTTCATAATGTTTGCAGTGTTCAAAGTCTTTTGCAATTCTCTTTGCTTCAGTTTTATTTTCTGCACCAACTGTTACTGAATAGTAAACAATTTTCTTTGCTTCAAATGTGTAACTGTTTAATAGATCTGACATTTTAAAAAAATTAGTGAGTGGATGTAAAAGGTTTGTGGAGTAGTCTGTAATCATCTTCAACTTTATTGAAGAATGTATTAATCTTTTGATTGATTTGAACCCAATTTTTCCTACTATAAGGTGTTCGGGTAAATCTTCTCTTTAACTCAGGGTTATGAGATTTGTGAATAGATACAATTTCCATTACATGTAGGAAGTAAGAGGATGTAGGGTGTTGGTAGTATATTCACACTTGTAACCAACTTTGTCATACAAGTGCTTAGGGTTTCTTGCATACCATAAACCGATATGCTCACCTGATAGAACCAAATACATTGTTTCTTTCATTGGGTGGTTCCCTTGTTTACTCTTCTATTATAGTCACAAAAAACCCCCTGTGTAGGGGGTATGTGACACTTATCAAACTGTCTGATTCTTCTTGCTTTTGAAGAATGATACTATATCATCAATAGCACCTGTATTCCTGTATCTGACATCAGGGGTGCTTATTAATTGTATTCTACTTGCTATCTCAATAATCAACTCTGCTGATACTCCACCATCAATAGAGCATGTACCATCAGGATTTTGAGTACCTATCTTATCACAGACTGCATCGCCTATGACCTCAAGATAGAACTCATTGAGTCTCTCATCTTCAAGAATGTAATCAATCACATCCTCAACAAGTGTATCAGCAAGTTTGCCAATAGTTTTTTCAGAAAATTGTGCCATTGTGGGAATCAAGTGGATAATGTAATGTTAGCATAACGTGCAGATTCTTCAACCTTTGTCTCTATCTCCTCATATATGTGGGAGAAGTCCCATCCTCGCTTAATATCATTAGCGATATAATCAACCTGTTCTTTAGTTAAACCCAGTTGTAGATCCTCTACTGCCTCAGTCAGGTTGATTGTAAGTTCTATTGGTTCCATTAGACCCTCCCAAATTGTGTTTGGTTAAAATTTACATAAGAGAACAGTTCTCTATCAACTAATTTATAAGTTCCAATATCGCTCCACATGACATAACCTTCACCATCAATCTGTTGAATGGTATCACCATCATATATGAGAGTACCAAAATTAGCATCATGTTCAAACAACTCCATAAAGTCATGCTTGATAGATCTAACTAACTTCCACAATCTAATGAGGTTGATGTCACAGTCAGCAGCAATGGATAATTCCTCATCATCAAGTTCATTACCTGATCTTATGAAGGAATTAATTACTTTTAATACCTTTTTTGCGTGAGAAGTAGTAACATAAGTGACAGTTCCAGCAATAACTCTTGCAAATCTTGTTTTTTCTTTAATTAAATTTGTAGTACCTATACTAACAGTCGGTTTAACAAATAGAACTGCATCATCAGAAGTTAAATTATTATCTAAACTACTGGCAATCGCTTCACTAAGTTTACCAGTAGGGCAATCATACACAGTATGAGGTGCAACTATGATAGCATGATCTATTACCTCATCAAAGGAATAAACCAATGTATTAGGTTGATAGGTATGATCCCCACCAAATCCTATAAAGTCACCTTGATAGATCTCATCAGTATCAGGAAGATAATCAAAGCAAGCATGAAGTTTCTTCCTTAAATCCTCATCAGGATGATTGAGATCAATATCAGCATGTGACTCATTGATCTTAAGTTTCTTCTTATTGAATACACTCTTAGTACCAACAAAAAAATTACCAGTTGCAGGATTAGTTCCCCATACAACTGCTGGTGCACCATCTATCTTAAGTGATGCCTTTGCTCCTTTCATGTAGCAAAACCACGCCAAAACAGATAGATCTCCAGTAAGAATGGAATCTTCTGGATGCTCAATGTGAGTGTTTTTCATACTCTTATTATAGGGGATTATTGGGTTAAAGGTTAAAGGTACATGCCTCTAAAGGAACTGTCACATCATGCTTCTCCTTTAGATACATTTGTGTTAATATTGCCTCTTGTTCTAATGCTTCAATCTCATGCGGTTGACTCTCATAATCTAAATGAGATATGTTCTCATTATTCCAATGAAATCTACCACTCTTTGTTTTAAGAGTTCCCTTAACAAACTGACGTAGGTGTACTAACTCATGCAGTAGAGTTATTATATACTGCCTAGCAGTCATGTTAGGTCTTAATTCAATCTCAAATGTTCTGGGTTTATAAGATGAACCAACCCAATCACAGTAACCCCAATCACCATCTATTCCATGATGTGTTATCTCTATAGTGAGATGATGATTAGGTAGAAACTTGTCTATAAACCAAGTGGTAACACTTTCGCACCTGCGTTTAGAATAACCGTATCCACTATGACCGATACGACTTTTGTTCCCCAATGTAGTGTCCATAAGAATGAAGAAATAAACAACAGTTTTTGAGTTCCAGTCATATTATTACTCATTGTTCTACACTCCATAATGATTTTTCAATAGACTCTTCACAATGTTGACATTGTAATGCAGACCAACTAAAGTGATAAACCTTAGAGATGGATTGACAGTTGGGACACATGATATGTCTACCACGCTTTCCTGCCCTAACTCTCTTCATCACCTCGTCTGTAAGTTGATAGAAGGAAAATGTGGTTGAGATCATTTTAATGATGATGGGGGTTGTAAACCATTAATACTATCATAGCAGATACAATAGCACAGATGGCGAATAGTGTAATAAGGTGTAACATTTAATCTCCACCCTTGCAGGTACAAACTTTATAAAGGTTATCAATCTTGGTTGAAACTTCTTTCATTTCATCAAGATGATAATTATCTGTCTCCATTTGATACTCATTAAGAGCGATAGAAATTAGACAGAGTTCTTCTTTGGATAGATTTACAAGCATAGTGATTACCTCATGTAGAGATAACCACCTGACCATCCACAATTATCAGGATTGAGTACATACTCACGATCTCTAATAATTCTTAGGTCATAGCGTACATGCTTTGCTGGTGATGCCCATGATGCTGCTTTATAAACCTCACCTGTATGCTTGTTCACAAAAGCATGAACACCACCACTATTCCACTCTTGTCTACGCTCATCCCAATCGTTTGAGATGATCTTAAGGTACTTCTTACCTGATGTGATAGTAAACTTCATTCCTTTGAATGTACCATCATTAAGAGCATCTAATTGCTCTTGTGCGTAGCGTGATAGGTCTTGTCTCTGACCATCGCCATTGAATCTTGCAGCATTTGATTCAATCATTCTTCTGTGATAACGCTTGTAGTTCTCAGCAAGTGAATCACATAGTTGCTGAGTCCACTCAAGTACGTTCTCTTGGAGACTACCGATTACTCTGTCTCTCTCCTGTTTTGTTAAAACTGTAGGCATTGGGAAATCCGTTGGTGATGTACTTATTATAGTGGCAAAAAGACCCCTGTGAAGGGGGTGTGTGACAGTTATCTAAGTGTCACTGTCCTCCATTAGTGAGGGCATACCCACCATTAGTGTAGGAACCCATTAAACAGTCACCATGACGGACTTCAGCGTAACCATACTCTGCAGAAAGATCAAGGCATAAACCCCAACAATCGTCAAGTGATACAAATGATGAGTTTTCATAAGGTGCTGATGGGCAATGAACTGAGTATCTCATTTGGGAACTTCGTTGTTGATGTTCTTATTATAGAGAAAAAAAGACCCCTGTGTAGGGGTCTTGTGCCAGTTTACAGATCGGTTCCTCCTGTCTCTACAACTTCAACAATATCCTCAAGGACTGCTAGAATCTCAGTACCATTGTTGGTAGTGTCAAGAAGGAACTCAGCGAAATTTGGTGACATAATAAAATAGTCGGTTTACAATATGGGGTGATCCCCAATTACCCTAAGTGGAATTGAACCACTGTCTTACTGCTTATCATCCATTTTCATAATGTTCCCACGCATTACGAATGATAGGCATCGCTCCCCAACGAAATAAGATTGTACCAACAGGGCAGGAAATGAGAAGAAAATTACTAAAACCTTCTCATTTTAATTAACACACAAAAAAAGGAAAATTCACTATGAAACAAGTGCGTATAGCACTATTTTGATGATACCATAAGGAAACAGCAAAGAAAATGGTGTGGTATGCTCAAGAGGTGCTTCACCTAACTTCGGTTATGTAAGGAATTACCACATTCTATTTCAATGCTACCTTACAAGGTTGGATAGGTACTAAGTCATACCACGACTAGAAAAATGAGAGAGTGGGGCAATGATCTAGGTTTCACCCAGTTGCCCAAATTTACCTACTGGGAATCGCTTGCACCTGAACCCTACTAACAACTCCTAACCAGAAATGGATGTATGTTGCTTTTGGCAGTAGAACCACATATCTCTCATGTGGGTGGGTCTTACAGATTGATTCCGAGATGTCTGACCTTAGAACCTTTTAGGGAACTTAAGATCTCAGGGATCGGCAATCTCTCTTGCCCAGTGACCTTATTATAATTGATTTGGGTGGTAGGTCAACCACCCTTGTGACACTTCTTAAACTGCCACAGGTTCAGGATTCTCTGCAGGAATATCAAGTATTCTGCCTCTCACTCCATGATACTGACCTATATCATAGCAAGTCCATGAACCATTGTCAAACAAGTAAGCATACTCACCATCAGTTCTCTCTGTTTGGTCAAGATACTCTGTGATTGACTCAGAGATCTTTGGTGGGCAGTCCTCGCCTCTCTCTGAGTAGTATGTGGGGGCAGTTACCTCTCTCTTATTCTCTTCAGAATAATCCCATCCATACTCAGAGTCACAAGAGGACATATCTCCTCCATCAATCAACTCCTCAATCTTCTCTCTTGTGTTAAACTTCTTTTCAAGTGTAACGCCTAACCACTCAGGATAACCATCCCAGTGATGATATACTGAAATGATTTGACCTTCAAGTTGTAGTCCTATGCGTGAACGAGTACCCATTGGGGAAAAATGCGAATGAATGGTGAGAGAAACAAAAAGAGGCGATTACTTGTTCATTTTACCCCAACGGTAATGTCCTGCTTCTAAGTCAGGTAGTTAGGAACCTCTTTTGTTTCCCATGTGCTTATTATAGTACCTCTTCAAGTGGGTTCAACCACTCTTGTGACACTTCCTCAACTGCACACCGTCTGGTTGCTATTTTGGTGTAGTGTTCACTAAGATCAATACCAACAAACTCTCTGTTAGTTTGTACTGCTGCTACTCCAGTAGTACCACTACCACAGAAGGGATCTAATACTTTTGTACCAGTAGGAGAATACACTCTAATAAGATATGCCATTAGATCAACAGGTTTTACTGTTGGATGATCGTTATCACTCCCCTTCTCTTTTCGGGTTGCTCTAGGGGCATAGAAATACTTCTGGTGTTCACTCTGTACCTCACCTATTATATTTGATGGGTATCTACCATTAGGATTAGCGTCAACCGTACCAAATTCCTTCTGTGTGCCTGTAGTCTTGCCTTCTCTACCAAATGTTCTACGTTTAGCACCATCCTTCACCCAACCTGTAGGGGGTTTCTTATCCCAAGGTATTCTTGTATTAGTGGTATCAATTAAACCACATCCCCACTCTTCAAAATTACTTTGAAGTGATCCTTTATATGGTTTCTGAGCAACTACTATTGGTTCATGTGCAGGTTTCAACCTATTATGTTTTGGCATCTTAGTTGTAGTCATCCACATGATTTGATCTTTAACAATAAAACCAGCATCTTCTACATTAACTGCCATCCTATGATACAATTCAGGACTACAAAATGATAAACAAAATCCGCCAGGTCGCAGTGTACGATAGACTTCTCTCCATATATCAACTGTTGGAACTGAGTGATCCCACTCATCCATTCCCATGCCGTATGGTGGGTCAGTTATACATGCGTGAAAGAAGTTCTCCCCATAAGTGGAGAGAACCTCTTGACAATTACCAGTTTTAATTGTAACCATTAGTGATAAAATTTATCTTCTGTTTCAGTTTCGTTATCTTGACGTAAAGCGTGGTATCTTATTGGTAATAACTTCCCACTTGCCTGTAATTCAGCATACTCTCTATTATGAGTAGCAGATAAATCAAATTTGTCTCTTTGATTCTTTCTAAGTGTTTTAATGTTTTCACTTGTAACTAATTGATCTTTACCAGAACCATTACTTAAAGTATAGTAAACATCAATCCTATAGTCAGGATGTGTGGTAGAATATTTTACTTGATACTCTTCAACATCACGAATAAATCTTATGTCAACTTCTCTACTATTCATCATACCTGCAAGACGTATAACCTTATCTTTATGGTTTATACCAACTTCAATACCCATTTCAGAAGATAGATAATCCTCCATTACTGTTTTTGTCCAAGGTCGCATTGATGATTCAATACCTTCTGCCGAACATATTAATTGTGCTGGTTTATCACGATTTCCAGGACTAACATGTGGGTAATGTTCCCTCAAGAATTCCTTTACCTTAGCAATCTTTATATCATTTTCAAGTTCATTCCAATCAGAAGAAATCCTCCCCTTCTGTACCCACTTTCTAACAGCACTTATAGCATCTGCATCAGATGTAACCTTTTTGTTATATCTTGTACTGGGATTGTTAGAAGTAGTGCCAAACAATTCAAGATAATCTTCATGTTCAGCATCAATCAAATCACATGGGTGATCTGGGTTATCACATAATATACGATGCCTACCTTCTCTATTAACGTGGGTTAATAAACTTTCCTCACCTGTTTTAGGATTTTTATATAGAATTGGTTCAGTAATCGTAGCACCTGCTCTAGGTTTAATTTCAGATACTGCAGGTTGAGGGCATGTGTATGACCATCCATCCCTCATTATTGAGACATTTAATTCATCTCTCCACTGCTTATCATAATCATCACCAACTCTTTGCTGACGACCTAAATCAATACCAAGTTCAACTGCTTTATCGTGGTCAAGAATATTCTTCTTTGAAATATACATTCTTTTTACAAATGTTATACCTAATCCTTTTGGTACAGGCACTAAAGGATTATTTAATTGCTCAAGGACAAAATCCTTATCCCATCTGGAGGAATCAGTCTCTTCTTCAAACTTAGTATTGAAAGTTTCATTCACTGAAGCATAATCAGAATTGGTCATTGGTTGAATCCATTTGTAAAGTCCATTGTTATTGATAAAAATTATATGTCCTGCATTTCTCAGTGCTTGGAGATCCCATCTCACTCCTGCTTTTCGTGATACCTCATCATATCTACCAGAATATACATTATTCCAGTGCATTTGACAGGTATAGATTTCATCTAAAGAAAATGGTATTTTCTCTTTAAATTCCTCTTGAATCAAACTCAAAAGAATTGTTTGAGAGTCATTCAAAGTTGTTGATGATGTCATTGATAATTACCAAGAATGATTAAGTACATTGTTTTCGCAACGCTCACGATCAGTATGAGTGAAGTAATCTTTCTTACCAGCACCACCATTCTGAACATACATGTTACGGATGTAGAAGTCAAAACCTCTATCATCTGCTTGCCAATCTTCATCGTTTTGGTATTCTACCAACACTTCATTTAATCTATGAAGTAAACCACGATAAAGATCTCTTTTTGTATCAGATACTATATCATCAGCAAAGAAGATAGTAGTATCATTATACTTCTTACTGCTGAATATGTAAACCACCCCTTTCTTCGGTAAACCGCCATTGTATGTGGGATAGTTCTGTTTGGATGATTTGCATTCTATATCAACAGTTCTACCATTGTCAAGTGTGACTCTGAAATCAGGTGATGCCTGTATTCCATTTGGTTGAGAAATGTAGTTGAATCCATGCTTCTTAAGCAATGCCTCTACCTGTAGTTCATGTAAAGGATTGTCCTGTGAATTGGACTTGTATGGAAGTTCTAAGACTTCTTGAAAGAATTGTTTCATGGATTCTCTAACGCTTGCGTTAGTTGAATTTACTCTCTTATTATACAAACAAAAAGACCCCTGTGTAGGGGTCTTGTGACAGTTATTTAATTGGCACAAACTTGTGGTCGGATGATCTTAGTCATCATATACTAAGCACTCAGGTTCATCTGGATGCGTATCACAAAACAGTTCCAAACAATTTGGATCATGGTGATCTCCTGCATTTATTTCTTCCTTATGATGTTCCACATACTCTTCTAAATCATGTAGTTCATCTTTGTAATGCCTTCTAGCAGCAGCATTAACTGTAGGATCGTCTATCAACTCTTTATCGTGTTGAATGTGATCTTCTATTGATTTCATAATAAGTACCTATACTTACATTAATATTTAGGTCAGGGTTGCTTGCTTAACGCTTTCTTTTGTTTTGAAATTATTATCTAAATCATAATATAGTTTATGATTCTCGGTGGTAACGTAGTGACCCTTAATCTCGTTACCATCACAATGCCAACCATAGTTAACAAGTTTCTCGTTGACACCATCTATGTTAAACTTCTTTTCTGATTGTAGATACGACAAGTATCTCTCGTCTAAGTTTACATACATGATACTCCTCTTGTGATTGTGTTGGTATTATAACATAACTACTTAGGAAATCCAGTTATGCTTAATATTTATTTAATCTTCTTCGGGTTTCTCGAAGTAGTTACCAAATAATCCATTATCACCATCTCGATGGTTTTCTAGTTTCTCCACAATGTCTATTGCGTCCACTAGATTCTCAATGTTTGCCAACATATCAGCAATGTGCTTACTAACATAAGGTTTCTCACTTCTGGCAGCAAAAGATAA
>Ga0208666_1001445_pt1 | contig 10535 bp, 22 predicted proteins | sample 5B_taG_FD_184078 | JGI IMG/M metagenome (GOLD analysis project Ga0208666, IMG submission 184078) | Marine viral communities from the Subarctic Pacific Ocean - 5B_ETSP_OMZ_AT15132_CsCl metaG (SPAdes) (version 2) | ecosystem: Environmental > Aquatic > Marine > Oceanic | place: Pacific Ocean...
TTGATTATATTTGTATGTATTATGGGCAGATACCAGAAAATCTAACATACAATATGAAGATTGTATTAGTGGAAAAGTTAGAAAATGAGATTGGTAATAAAGTAGAGCAAATTATAAATAGGAGGTCGTAAATGTTAAAATATATGTGTAATAAATGTTGGGGATTTTTTAGTAGTAATGAAATGAATTTTGATACTGAATATGATTGTGATTTATGTAATGATTGCATAGGAGATAAAAATGAGTAGTTTTATAAATATAAAAGTAGAAATTAAAGACGAACAAATTGATAGTTGGTTATGCACAGCATTTGAAGGTGGAATTAATTATTGGTGTGATGGTATTAAAGTTAAAGATAATGACTATAAAGGCACTGAATATGCATCTGATTGTATATCTAAAGGTGGAGCTATTATAGTAGAAGATAAAGAGATTAATAAACAAAGCATTTTAGATGCACTAACTTGGCTATCTAATAATAAATACACAAAAGTTTTAGATAGATTAATAAATGGCGGATATGATGCTGATGATGCTGATGTATTATTTCAAGTGGTTTGTTTTGGAGATGTTATATATGGATAAAATAACAAAAAGGGAGTATCAACTAATGGAAGAAGAAAAGAGATATTATGCAGATATCAAAATAACGTGGGGAGTTAGCTTTAATGCAAGAAATAAAGAGGAAGCGATTGAATACCTCAAAGAACAATATAAAGATGATTATGGTATTGATTTAAATGATGATGAAATAATAAAACTGGAGGAGGAATAATGAAGTTTACGTGCATAATATGCCTACATAAATTTGGGCAAGATGGAATGGATACTGAAGAACGTATATGTGAACAATGTGAAAGTGAGGTAGAACAATGGGAAGTATAAAAGATAGAGCAATGGAATTTCTTGAAAATGGTGGATACAATCTGGAGTATGATGAATGGAATTTGCCACGATTAGAGGATATGGATATTGTCTTAGATGCTAATATAGTTGTATGGGAGTATTTTGGACAAACAGAAAAAGAATATTATGGGAGGGATGATAAATGATAGGTTGGATTTCCTTAGTATTATTAATAATTTTATTATATCAAGAGTTTTTTAACAACAAGTAAAAAAGGAGAAAGAATGAAATACACAAAAACAATGCTGGTATCAATAATTGCACTAATTTTATGGTGCGGTTGGAATACAATATCTAGCAATGATGCAGTAGAAACATCTGTACACGTTAGAATGCAACAAAAGATACTTTTAAGGGAGGTTAGTCATTTGACAGATAGATTAACTACCTTAGAACAACTAGAGCCAGAAGTGATTGTAAAAGAAGTCATAAAGGAAGTTAAGGTTCCAGTTGAAGTAATCAGAGAAGTAATGATACCAGATACAACAAAAGAGGTAGAAGATGAAAAATAATCAAGCAATATACTCAATACTGGTTATGCTGACTTTCTGGTGTTTGTGGAATACTGTTAAGATAAATAATGTTAAAAGTGATGTTGAAAATGTAGACAGAATAATTAACAGATTATCTTCAGAATATCAAAAAGAAGAAGAAAAGGTAACCAGTCATAGAATGTCTGATGAATATGAAAAAACCTATTTTCCTCAAGTGTTTGCTCAATATAGAAGTATCTATGGTGCTGGGCATACGTTTGAATGGAATGGCAAAACATATACGACTGACTATGCAGAAGAAAAAACATCATATTTAAATGGCTGGGTTTTAAACTCAGATGATTATGATGACTATTGCAAATCAAACTATCACGATACTTGCGGTATATGTGATGGTAACGGAGGAACCAAATGGTTTGCAGATAGAGATGGAGATGGCTTAGGGGATTCAACAACATTTATTACAAGTTGTGATGAGCCTTTAGCAAGTAGATAACAAAAAAATAGAGAGTCAGTGACTGGTCACGCACAAGGGAATATGTCACACAAAACAGGTAGAGCTGATGGCTCTCTATAAAACAAGGAGATTAAATGGCAATACACATAAAAGATATACAAGAAGCAATAACAATAATAAAAGAGACACAAGTAATTAACAGAAGATTAATAGAGATACAAGTAAAGATAGACAAGTTCCTTAAAGGGATAGAAACTGATATCCATACTGATTGAGACACTATTGAGAATCAAAATAAATAAAAATAATATTAGGAATAAACAATAACAAATATTAGTATATATGTTAGGATATGTACTAAAGATAGGAGAAATATGAAAGATAACGAAATAATAACTTACCCACTAAAAGTAGAAAAAGAACACTGGAAGAAATTTAAAGGAACATCATACCTTTTAGGTTTTGATACAGTAAATGACTGCTTAAAACACTTAATTGACGAATGCGTAAAAAGGACACAGAATGCGAAGCAATAGTCCAATTGATATAGAAGGTATCTACAACGATTATCTGGACAAAAAACAAGAAGAAAACCGCTTAAATAGGTATTCTGGCAATGAAAGTTGGTATCATGCAAGTGGTGCTGGTAGTTGTTCAAGAAAACTTTATTTTGAGTCAGTAGAGCAAATAGAATCAACAAATCCAATTGATGAAAAAACTAAAAGATTGTTAAGACTTGGAAATATTGTACATGATGATTTTGAAAATGCCCTTCACTCTTATAATAAAGATATTAATAAAGATACTAATAAAGATATTAATAAAGATAGTAATAGAGAAGTAGAAAAAGAAATTAAAAATAAAGAAAAAGAAATAAAATTCCATACTGAAGGTGAAGTAAGAATTGAAGAACTTAATGTTAGAGGTTTTTACGACATTGTATCAGAAGGAGAGGAAGTTTATCTGTATGACTTAAAAACTTGTGGTGGATATGCTTGGAAAATGAAGTTTGGTAGAAAACCTGCTTTTAATCCATCTATTCATTACGAATTGCAACTTGGTACATACGGATATGCGGTAAAACAGGAATTTGGTAGGCTTGATGGAATGTTTTTGTATTATTACAATAAAGATTCATCTATGATGAGAGCAGTGTCGGTACCTCTCACCTATGTTTCGAGAGCCTACCTTTTCTGGAGAAATACGAAAGACGAACACAAACAAGGATTGCCACCATTTAGGAAAGGTGTTTCACCAGTTCAAGATTGGCAGTGTAATTACTGTCAATACCTAAATCATTGCAATCCACCAAAATAAAGGAGTGAATATGAGTAATACAAAACAAAACACATTCATGAAACTCTACAAAACAGACGTAAGTAAATACTCTGAAAAGAAAGGAAAGTTTACTTATTTGTCTTGGGCAAATGCATGGTCATTACTAAAAAAACAATGTCCAGATGCTAGATACGGAGTTACAAAGGCAGAGGATGGTTCTCCATTCTTTGTCACACAGTGTGGGTTTTTTGTTGATGTATGGGTAGAAGCTGATGGTGTATCACTATCACAAATTCATCCCGTACTTGATAATAGAAATCAACCAATTGCTGAACCAAATGCTTTTCATATTAATACAAGCATACAAAGAGCATTAGCTAAAACTATTGCATTGCATGGATTAGGTTTATACATCTTTGCGGGTGAAGATTTACCTGAGCCAAATGCACTTACACCTGATGAGGAAACAAAGCTGTATAGTTTAGCTAAATCTGTAAGTGTAGAACTTGTTGATGATTTGAAAGGCAAGGTTAGTAAAATGGAGATAAATGCCAATAACTACGAGGCATGTATTGAGAAAGTCGAACAAATGATAAAAGATAAAAAAGGAGATAAATAATGACTGAAATCAATGATGCATTTAATAATGTTACTAAAGAGCAGAGTTTCTTTGTTCCTGGTAAGGAAAAGAAAGAGAAGTTCGTACCGTTTGCAAAGGGCGAATACTTTGGACACATTACTGAATGTGAAGATAAGATAGTTGAGTTTGAAAATAGTGGAAATAAATACAAGGCTAGACTGTATACCTATGTATTTCAAGCTTCAGAAGAAAACAAATCCAAGTCGTTCACTTACATAGACCAGTTAAGCGGAGAGAAAGTGATGACAGGTGGAGAAAATTACATTGGAAGAACATTCAGAGGTAAGATATGGAGATTCTTAGAACCATCTAAAGGTGATGATTTCGTATCTAATTCAGAAGGAAATTCTGGTTACCTTAGATTTTGTGAATCTATAGGTATTGAATGTCCAGTCGCTAAAAGGGTTGTAGATGGTGATGAGATAGAAGTCCAATTACTGCCTGATTTGAAGTTAGAGGATATGGAAGGTAAAGCTGGTATTGCTTTTGTTGACCAAGGGAGGAAATGGACAGATAAAGAAGGTAAAACAAGACAATACTGGGATGCTAAGTTCATCAAGAAATGGGAAGAAGGTAAAAATAAAACCATAACTAAGGATAGCAATGAAATACCGTTCTAGTAGAAGGATAAGCAAAACAAAGAGAGTGTTTATAAACTTTATGTACAGGGTGGGGATGCCTGTAAGAAACATAAAAAAAATGGTTGGTGTATCAAGAGCCACCGTTTATAGACACATTAATAGATAATATCAATAAGGGAGGGCAGAGACCCACAACACAAAACTTTGCTCTCCCTCTCCCCTAAAATGGAGGTCATATGAGGCAAACAGTTAAAGGTAAAGGTAAATTAAGATTTTGTCCGACAAGTAAAGTTTGTTGGTCGTTAACGAAAGATGATAAATTAAAGATATTTCGAGACATGCCAACGTATGGTCTTGAAAGAGAAGAGATACCAGAAGAACACAAAACAAGGAGGATGTAATGGGAAGAGCTATTGACATGCAACATGATATTGAAGTATTAAAAAGAGAAGTCGAAAAACTGAATAACATAGTAAGAGGAATGGCAAGCGAGCTATCTGAAATTACTGATGTAGTATTTGAAGAAGAAGAAAAAATAGAGGAGAAAAAAGATGGCAAAGAAAAAGCCAACAGCAAAGGAAATGGAAAAAGTAATAAATCTGGTGATACAACAGACAGAGTATCTAATACAAAGAGTAAATAAGCTAGAGTTTATAACTGAGACATACCATGAATACAAAAACGAAAAAGAATCTTTTATCAAATATCTCAACAAAAAGCTTGAGAAAGATGCTAAAGACAGAGATAGCAGTGGTATACCTGACGACAAACGACAAGAAGTTCCTAAACGAAAAGGAAGCGATAAAGGAAGAGGAGATACAGGAAAAAATAAGACAAGTAAAAAGAAACAAGAGGGATAGGATAATGAAAATAAATGAGTTAATACTAAAGGTGTTAAAAGATAATGACTGGGGTATTTTTTTCAAAGGAGAGCCAATACAGATGCTGCCCGTTCAAGACGGTATTACTATGTATAAAGTAAATGAAGTAGAATCAGACAGGCTTTTTGATGCAATAGATGCACACCTAAACGAAATGGAGAATAAATGTCAGACAGACAAAAACGATACAAAGGAAGGACAGATAGGGAATTAATAATTGATTGGCTGAAGGCTGACTTAAAGTATTATCAGAATCACATTGGGGAAGTTACAGAGAATGGTGTGCTGATAGACGAAAAGTTAATTGAAACTGTAAAAAGCAGAATCAAAACTAATATTAATAAACTGTAAGAAATTAAAGGGGAGAAAATGAAAGAAACACTACCATATGATTTTATGGCAGAGGATGCTGTACTTGGTTCAATCATAACTAATACAGATGTATACGACTCTGTTGCTTCTTATTTATCTGATGAAGAAGTTTTTTATCAACAATGCGCCAGGATTTTATGGCAAAAGATAAAGCAGATGAAAAGAAACAGAGATGTAGTTGATACTATGACAGTATGTATGGCTATTACAAAAGAAGATATTGATAATGGTTTAAGTAAAGACTATGTTTTAAGCTGTACGTCTGATACTTGTTTAGCTGGAATGACAGAGTTGTATGCAAGTAAGATATATGAAAAATTCTTATTAAGAAAGGTTATAGTTGAAGCCGATAAGATAAAGATGATTGCAGAGGATAATCAAGGCGACATCTATAAGACAATCAGTGAGGCTAACTCAATATTAACCGAGATATTAAATATAAGACCGTCTATGGCATCTGATATAGAGGATGTTATAAGTGAAACCGTAGACAGTGTTAAAAACAAATCAACAAAACTCATCAAAACTGGATATCCAAACTTAGATAAATTTGCAGGTGGTTTGACTAGAGGGGAAATAACTATCATTGGTGGTAGACCTGGTCATGGTAAAACAACTGTAATGATTAATATGCTTGCCAATGTTTTAGAACAGGGACATAAAGCTATATTTTTTAGTAGAGAACTGCCTAACTCAGAACTTGTTAAAAAAATTATATGTTTAGAGTCACAGCAATTATCTTACGGAGAAGTTCGCAAGAACCTGTTTACAGAGGAGTCTTTAGAGTATTTTAACAATGCACTTTCTATAATAAGAAAGAAATATTCTAATGATAGGTTTTTAATGTTTGATAATGTAAGGGATTTTGCAGCATCATCAAGTGAAGTTAAGAAGTTTAAGCCAGATATCATATTTGATGACTACATACAACTTATTGCATGTGATAGCAGAGAAGACCAAAGAAGATTGCAGATTGAAAAATTAGTAAACGATTACAAGTGGCTTGCAAAAGAAACTGATTCTGTAGTTGTACTAGCATCACAATTAAATAGAATGATTGAAAGGGCGGGTGTAAGAGGAAAAGCTTTGATGCCACAACTATCTGACTTAGCAGAAAGCGGAGCAATAGAACAAGTAGCAGAGAATGTTTTCTTTTCTTACTACGATTATAAGGTTCAAGGTGAAAGAGGTAAAGGTAAGAATATAATAACAATATCAGCAGGCAAGGTTAGATACGGAGACAGCGGGGATGTAGACCTAGCCTATGATGGTGATAAATGTAAAATACACAATTCAATAGGAGAAATGATAGATGACACGTTACCATTCAAATAAATATATTGGTATAGACCCAGGGAAAAACGGGGGAATTACTGTAATTGACGAAAAGGGAAAGATAGAAGCATATAAATGTCCAGAAAAAGTTTTAGATATGTCTATACTTTTTAAGATTATAATAGGCGATACTGCGCCTGAAAATGTAAAGCTTTTAATGGAGAGAGTCTGGGCAAGACCAGGAAATGCTGTAAGGGCAGCTTTTACATACGGAGTTAATTATGGTCAATGGTTAGGAATAGCTGCATCACATGAAATAAAAATGTATACAACTTTGCCTAATAATTGGATTAAATGGGTTGGTTGTCCTAAAGCACTTCCTGTTGCTGATAGGAAAAGATGGCTTAAAGAGAAAGCAAAAGAATTATATCCAAGTTTAAAGAAAGTTACATTAAAAACAGCCGATTCAATATTAATAACGCATTATGCAAGAAAGGAATATTTTAATGGGGAATAAAAGGCAAGCGAATCAAAGAAAAAGAGAGAAAGTCAAATTAAACACAGAAAAAAGAAAACTACAAAAACAAATAAAGCATTTGATAAAAATTAAGAAAACATCTGAAGCTGGAATACTTATACAAAGATATAAAAGTAAATATGGAGGTATAGATAAATGAAATGTTGGCACTGTAAGGAAGATATGATATGGGGTAATGATTTTGATTATGAGGACTATGGGTTTGATGGAGAGGGTATTGTGAGTAGTTTTTCTTGTTCAAATTGTGAAGCTACCGCAGAAGTATATTTACCTATAGATTGATTTATTTAAAAGATATAATAAGAATATTTGGAGAATGTTACATAGAAAAAGGAGGTACATGGATGCCAATAACAGAGGGATATTGTAAAGGGTTTGACCTTGATTTAAAATTCGGTAAAATGGGAGAAGAGTTTGTAGCCGAAGTATTTGAAGGCAACTCAAAAGTAGAAGTAAAAACAGAAAGAGATATTTGGAAAACAACTGGTAATATTGCCATAGAAATAAGGTGTAATGGTAAACCATCAGGTTTATCTACAACAGAGTCAACCGTATGGGTGCATTTATTGGCTCATAATGGTGTCATAGAGGGCGGATTTTTATTTAAAGTTGACCAACTAAAGGAAAAGATAAAAAACTTACATAAAGAGGGTAGTTTAAAAATGGTTATGGGTGGTGATAATAATTTAAGTCAAATGGCTTTATTGCCAATCAAGGAGTTATTTTAAAGATGATTAGCGTATGCTTTTTTGAACTTGAACTTGCTAATTATTCTTTCAAATTTTCTGACTCTATATTGATATTCTTTTTCAGTATTTAAAGCGAGGTTTTTGTTTTTTTCAGATAGTGAATTTAAAAACTCATTTTTCTTAGAAAGCAATCTGCCTTTATCTTGATTAGATATATCAAGTGGATTCATTTTTTTAATCATAGTTAGTATAGAACGTTTAGCATATTTTTCATTTTCTCTCATGTCTGTGTAGTTTCCTTCAATTCTTTCACTAATCAAAGTATTGTATGCTACATAATATGCTCTAGCTATATCATCATCAGAATAATTTAATGATATTGCATTACGTAAGTTCCTGTATGCATAATGCCTTTCTTTTAAAACACCTCCAGCTGCTTTTTCATAGCCTTTTCCAGACTGTTTTCTCCAGTTACTTTCTAATGAAGCTATTCTTTTTAGGTTTACAGCATAAGGATTTGTTGCTCTGTCAAATATTTTTTCAGCTTGAACACCAATTATAACCGTTTGTCTTGCAAAATCTTTCAAAGCCATATCAACAGGCTTGCCATTTAAAAACATATTTGAAATTTCTTTAGTTGCAGAAGTTATGTTTCTTACAATCACTGGCTCCATTAAAGGATTTATGTTTCCTCTTGCAGTGTAAGGTGATATAGCTTCTCCAAATACTCCTAACATTTCACCTCTCCAAATATTCGATATTGCTCTGTCTAAAGCACTGTTTTCTTCTGTAGGTATTTGTTGTCCCATTAGTTTGTCATACATTGCATATAGAGCAGCTCCTGTAGCCATATGTCCAAAAGTTGCTTTCAATAAAGGTGCTACATTTCCATTCTTTAAAGGCTTAACATAGTTTTTATAACTATCAATAGTAACTGAGTAAGCCATTCTTTGGAATAACGTCAACGGCTTAAAGTATTTATTGCTCATCCATAATGGCAAATCAGAAACACCTGTTGCACCCGCACTTGCTTTATGAGCAGAAAAACCAACATAGTTTAATATATCTTCATATTCAACAGAGTTATGTAAATCTTTTGTTTCCTTGATATGTTTTATCTGGTCATCACTTAATCTAAAAACATCTGTAAACATTCTGTTTATTTCTGCAGCTTTTGCTTTTGGAAAAAATCCAGAACCTTCACCTTTAAATGCTGTGACAAGTTCTGCAAAATGCAATCTACCTGCTTCAGCTGTCATTATTCTGTTTAAGTTTTCAGTTTTTTCCATTAAGTTTACATTCTCAAACCACCATTTAATTTTTTTGTCTGCTCCAAATAATAATTCTTTTTGCCCGTATCCAGTTTCGCCTCTTTCTACAGCTTCTAGCCATGCTCTTGAATCTACATTTCTAATAGCATGCATAGCTTTTGTAAATCCTTTGTATGTATTTTTTAATCCGTATACTGCAATACTTCTTGGTAGCTGAATCATCACGTTTTTAAGACCAGCCATTGGAGAAGACAGTCCTAACACAGCAGATAGGTTTGTAACTTTTCCTATAATTTCTGAAACTGGTTGATTTAATACATCAATCAAATTCTGGTCAATACCTAATTGTTTTCTCATTGTTTCATATGCATAAATAGCATCTGTATTACCATTTCCTGCTTTTAAATTATCCATCAAATCTTTGCTTGTTGTGCTTTGTAAAGAAAATTTACCTCCAAGCTCAGTGAACTCTGGAAAATGTTTCACAGTTGCAATAAATTTAGACATACCATTGACATATGTTTGCATCGTTGCATCTATATCTGATTCATAAGATTTTACTAATTTTTTTCTGCCATTTTTATCAGGTATTTCTATATACTCTGGCAATGTCACTCCTCTTTTTTTAAGGTATGATGGTGAAGCAGTCGTAGGGCCAAATCTTAACATCTTCATAATTTCTTTAGCAACAGCTTCTTCTGGAGTTTCTCCCTTTTTCTTGATTTCTTTTAAATCATCAATAGATAAATCTTCAATTGCTTTTTTAGTCATCTTTTGTATTGCCGAATGATTTTCATGCAAATGTTTTGCAACTTCTCTGGTTGGTCTTCTTACAAAATACTGCTGTATATATATTTCATTTAAACCATCTATCATTTGCTTATACTCTGCATTTGATTTAGAATTTTGTTTAATAGCAATTTTTAAACTATTCCAATAAAAGTCTGATGTTTTTTTCCATATTTGTGCAGCTTCAAAATATTTACCACCTTTTTCAAAAGATGTTTTAGCATTTAAGGCTCTTACGTATTCTGCATGATATTTCTTTTTGTTTTGTTTAGAAAGTTTTTTTAATTGTTTTATAGCATTTGAAGCCAACTCAGGGTCAATCATATGCATAAATCTATTTCTAACAGTTTTATCTTTTACTATT
>Ga0208666_1001447_pt1 | contig 10518 bp, 11 predicted proteins | sample 5B_taG_FD_184078 | JGI IMG/M metagenome (GOLD analysis project Ga0208666, IMG submission 184078) | Marine viral communities from the Subarctic Pacific Ocean - 5B_ETSP_OMZ_AT15132_CsCl metaG (SPAdes) (version 2) | ecosystem: Environmental > Aquatic > Marine > Oceanic | place: Pacific Ocean...
GCCTACCTCTACTTCTAATTCTATTGTTTTTTTGACTGCCATTTGCGTTCTTGTTTAAATTGATTATACGCATCTTTTATACTACTAGGTAGTTTATATTTACCTTTTGCTATTTGCACATTCTCGTTTTTGCTTCTAGAGTACTTTAATAATTCAATAATGCTATTTAACATATATATATAATACCTTTATTTTATTTTTTTAACAACTTGCATAATTAGATATTACACCGCTGCTACTTATTTGCGCTCTATAGTTATTTTCAAACTTATACCAGTTTCCACCACCGTTAAATTTATTATTAGCAGTACTTGCTCCTGCGTCTCTAGAATCTGTATATAATACTGTACTATTGCCTAGAGTTGTTTCATCATAATAAACTATAGTGCTTGGTGTAGTAGAACAAGCAGTTGCTGCATCACTACTTCCTGAACTAGATATTTTTATTCCAGATAAACCTGCAGTAGATGGGTTTACACTATCATACTGAAGATCTCCATTATCATAATTCCAATAAACTCTTTCTATATAACCACTACTATCTAATTGCCAAAACTGTGTATATTGAGATTGATAATCATACCATTGTTGCGTACTTGTATTATATCTTTGAATTTTAGCTGCAAAAAATGCTTGATCTGGATATAATTGATATTTATAGTCCTGCGGATAAGTATGTAAAGTTTTATAAGTACCTAAACCATATGATACAGGTGTTGTTAAGTTTTCATCTGTATATACCCTACTACCTCCTGTAACAGGTATAGTTGTCCATAAAAATTTAGTTGTGCTTAATGTAGAGTTAAATGCTGTTGTAATGTCATAAAAGTTTGTACTTGGATATGCTGTTGTTATTCTTAATCTTTGTACATCTAAATTACAATTTTGTTGTGTTCCCAATACTCCGTTACCTCCACTTATTTCATTATATGTATTTGGATTATACCTATACCATCCATCTGGTGCTAAAGTAGTAGCTCCTGAATCAGTATATAGAGTTATTCCAGCTGCCCAACTAGATGATGTAGAATAATATGTACTTGTGCTACTAACTACACAAGCATAATAAGCACTTGTATTATTGTAATAAACTATATAAGGATATGTTTGTACTGGCGTTGTTACTGTTTCGTATGTACTAGATATTGTTGTACCTGCACTATTAGTAGCAGATCCCCAATAATAATAATTAGTGTTACCGCTTAAATTTGTAAAGTTTAATGATTTAACTCCAGTTGATGTAGTAGATATTGAATAAAAAGTATTTCCTGCTGCATTATAAGCTGAACTATCAGTTCCCATCCAGATACCTGCACTCGTTATACTAGCACCGTTATCATTTGTTATGTTTATATTACCTGTGAAACTTGTAGATGTTACACTACTCTCTGTTTGTGTTTGTACTGATGGCGCAGAAGGTGCTGCATCTGTTACTACTGTTTCGTAAGAAGTTGACACACCTTTTGTTGAGCTATATTGATTAGTTGCTGTACCCCAATAATAATATGTAGTGTTAGCTAGTATACCTTCTGAATTACCAAAGTCATATGTTTTTATACCTGTAGAAGTAGGTGCAGGTGTTATATTATAATGTGGGTTATTAGTAGCTGCTGCGCTGTTAGTACCCATATAGAATCCTGCTCCATTAATAGTATCACCACCGTCACTAGTAATTTCTAATCTAGCTGTAAAACCTGTATAACTTACGTTTTGCTCTGTTAATGCATTTACTGTAGGCGGTACTGGTGCAGATGGTGTTGTTAAACTTACAGTTGTACCTACACCTTCTCCGTGCTGGTTTTCACCATATGCTGTTACATAATAAGTTGTGTTACCTGAAACCCCTGATGTTTTATTATAAGAATAACTGCCAGTAGATGTTCCTGAAACGACTACTTTAGGAGTATTGTTTGTATATGTAGGGCTAGTACCTATATAAAAACCTTTTTCAATTACAGTTCCATTTGCTACATCTAAACTTCCATTAGCTGTAAATGATTGGTATGTTATACTACTAGCTGTACTAGTAGTCATTGTAGGCGCTTGTGTAGGACAAGGTTGATAATTAGAGACATAACCATTAGTATCTATAGTTGCATAATTACTGCCTGGAAATGCGTGAAAATTACCTGATCCTGTATAAGAAGTTGTTAAACCTTCATTCGTAAATAGTTGTGTTGTGTTACCTAGTAAACCTGTGTAATATACTGTTGTGTTTAATGAATATCCACAAGCTGTACTAGGTGTTGAACTATTAGATGATGATATTTGTATACTAACATACCCTACACCTGATGATACTACTGCTTCACTACCATTTAGTAATTCTAGTGATGATTCACCTGTTTGTAAATTAGTGGTTATACTGTTTATTCTATAAGTAAGATCACCTATTTGTAATTCATCTGCTAACGTGTATTGTTGTAGAAAACTTATAGGTAATTTAGATTTTATTTTTGTTATACGCTCATTATATCTAAATACGTTTGTTATATATGACTTGTAGTATTTTTCAAATAATGTATCTGTATAATCAGAACTTTGATTCCACTCACTTATTTCTAAATTAAAGTGTATTGATTCTGGGTAACCTGCACCTGTGCTTATTATTGCAGGTGTATTACTAGGAATCCAATATGCAGTTACTGATTCTTCATTAGGCGATGTTCCGCTATCATAACCGTTTATTTCTGTGATTAAATTTATTGCTGTTGCAGTTTCACCTGTTGCCGTAGAATGTATAGGGTAATATATTAATGGTTTTCCTAAATACGGATCTTGCTTATCATCTAACAAATGTCCTACTTGTAAACCTGTAGTTAATTTCTCAAACATCATATGCTGAAAAGGTAACACTATTTCGTATGTAGTATTATTACTATCTAATGAACCATCGTCATTATATGCTGCAGATCCCCACTCTCTTTGAAATTGCTCTTTATATTGTTTAGCTAATATGTTATCTGTGTCTTCATACTTAAATGCTATCTCTCTATAAGGTAGTGCTTTGTCTACTGTTTTACTTGTGCTATCTGTAAGATCTGTAATATCTCTAAGTGTTCCTGAATTATAATAACTATCTAGTGTATCTACATATATTTTTCCGTCTTTTCTATACGCAGTCAAATTGAACATTTTAAAAAGTCCAGTTAAGAAATCTATAATTTTTATATCAGGTATATTGTTTCTAATTATAAATGCTTCACTAGGTATAGTAAAACCTGCGTCTACATTACCTGTAGATATGCTGGTCGTTTGATATGTTCCAAATAAACCTATTAAATCAAATTTAAAATCTTGCACTACTACACCTGAATTTTCTGCTCTAAACCTTAATTCATATGAACCATTACCTATAGCAAAACTTCTTTGTCCGTTAGCAGTATATGTAAAAGTTGTTACTACAGTATTGCTTGATGTATCCCTTAAATCTACATAAACAAAACCAGTTATAGATGTAAAATTTACTGTTATTGCAAATTGAAATTGTTGTGTACTTGTAAGTCCATATATATCCCAATCTGATTGTTGTAACAATAAATTGCTTGTGTGATTATTAACAGCATTGTCATATGCTTTACCAGATTGTTTATTTGGTGTGTATGATGATCCTAATCCTTCTAGTAATTTACCTGCATTTCTTTGACATAACATATACAAATTATAAAAACTGGTATTTGTTGTGTTAAAAAAATCATTACTAAATACTATTTGTTTTTTATTGTTGTTATCTTTTGTAGCACTAGAATTTTCTATAGCTTTTATTATTACATACAACCTTATACTATATACTAAATCTTTCCAATAATAACCCGATAGAGGTCCGTTACTCGTATTTAAGTTGCCACCTTGTTTATTTATCTCATCAGTAGTAGATTCATAATATTTAGGTGTAGTAGATGTAGAATAAAATCCACGCATTGAATTACTAATCAAAGATACAAGTGTTGGTATAGAATATGTCTCTCCATCTGAACCAGTTACATCGGTGCCTGTAGATGATTCTAATGCTGATTGTACAGCAGTAGATGTATATAATCTATCAAATTGATCTAAGAAATCTAAGTCTTGTAATTTTTTATCACCTAATACTTCTTTTAAATCTAACTCACCAAAGAATGTTACTCTATATGTGTCAGGTCTACCATTCTTTAAATCAACACCCTCTAATCTTAATTTACCTTTTTCAAATGGTAAACTATTAAGTTCTATTTTTGCTATACTTTTTTTTCTAGCATCATAAGAATAATCTTGTGACTGTATAAAATTATGATAATGTTTAAAAAACTTGTTGTTCGTTTTACTTGCAGGTAAACTAAAACTTTTAGAGAAGTTTGTAAATATCTTTGCAGGATCTTTTACATCTTGTATAGTCTGTGTTAAAGATATTGTTTCATCTTTAAATAAATCTAATCTAGTATAGTTTGTATCACTAGATCCTTTTACATATAATTCAATATTATTCATTATCTAATATTACTAATCATATCAAAGGCGTATTCTGCACTTATAGTATATTGTACTATTTTATCATTTACGCCTGTCTTTAACGTTTGTTGAGTGTCTGTTATATTAATTGGTATTGTTTGCTCTGAACCACCTTCTTCTTTTCTTATCCATACCTGTTCGCTCACTAATAATTGTTTTATACTTTCATTAACACTATCAAAACTCATAGGTGGAGTATTTAGTATAAGTGTTTCGTTAGCTAAAGTATTAAATTGTTTTACAGAATGTTTTTGTTTGCTATACTCAAAACTACTAGTAGCTATATTTCTTTTAAAAGTTGTTTTATTTACTTTTATGTTTTCTGTTGTTTTGCCATTAAAATAAAAGTCTTGTAACGCTCCATACTTATTTACAAATGTTACTTTATATGCTGTGTGTTTATTACAAACTCTATTAATCTTAAAAACTGTACTTATAACTGTTTTAGTTGTATCACTTGCACTAAACGTATCATATACAATTGCAGTACCATTCCAATAAGGAATTACACCTGCTGTATTATCAGGATAATATAATTGAACTGAATTACCACTTGTAGGTGGATTAATACGTGTTAATATATCAGTAGTGTCTACTAACAAATCATTTGTCGCTATTGTCTTAGCACTATTAGGTGGTGTGTTACCTGTTCCTAATCCCTCCATAAATTCATAGTAACCATCTAAACCTGTATGAGTGATGGTAACAGCATTACCCACTGTTACAGCAGCAGAACCTGTATTTATATCGTCTATTGTTTCGCTCTTAAATGTAAGTGTACCTGTTATTGCAATAGTCTGACTAGTATATGAATTATTAAATGTTACATCTAAATAATCTCTACATAAGTCTGCTATCTCAAATGCTACTGTTCCAGTCGTGCCGTTTAAAACAGTATCCTTACTCATTGTGCTAATTACTGTTCCGCTTACTGATAATTCTAACGTTGCACTTTTAGCAGTATTTCCACTATCCTGTGCTTGAGTATGTGTTTCGTAGTACGGACTTCTTAATAATATTACTGCCATTATGTTCTTTTAATTAAATCTGCTTCTATCATACTATCTATCATTTCTATTATCATATCATCACTAAATATGTTTTGTAGGTCTTGCGGTAATTTTTTAAACTCATTAACAAATGGTATAGTAAAAAAATTGTTTGCCCTTATACCTTTTTCAAATATAGATCTTGCTAGTACATAACCTATTTGTTTATAGTTGCCTTTTTTAAATTTACCTTTAGCATCTCTAAATCTTATATTTCTAGCTTTTGCCCAGTTCTCAAATGATTCTGAACCAGGCATTTTAGTTTTGTAACTGTATGGTGTATTCTTGTTTACCCTATAATTACTTTTAGCACCTTTTACACCTTTGTCAATATAATCACCATAGTCCTCCATAAAAAGACCATATGCTAAACTATTCTTGTTTTCAAATAGCTTTTTATATTGTATACTGTTGTATAGTTTTCTAGTGTTGTTTATAGGTCGCTTTCTTCTTTGTAGCTTTGTACCTTTACTTAGATTCTGCCTAGCTTGTTTTTTTACAGCTTTAAAGAACTCATCTAACCTTGCATTAAACTTATCTGAAAATACTAACATATAAATTGGTCATTAGGTAATTCTATTTCTAGATCTGCGTTCCACCCTGCTAAGTTATTTTCAAACCTATCTACAAATGGTTCACAAGTAGGATCATTAGTTAACTTATATCCCGTAGTGTTTAGATCGCCAAATCTTAATGTTTGTATTAATTTATTTAATACGCCTAATTGTGTGTTTAATATATCTTGTTCATCTGTGTTCTTTCTAAACTTATCTGTTTCTTCTGACTTACTAGTATCTTTTATATCCATAACAAGTACAGTAATATTATATACAAGCGTTTGTTGTGTTGATACCACATTGTTTACAATAAAGTGTGCTAGGGGAAATATAGATTGTTTACCTAAGTCTACATCAGATACATCTCCTATTGTTACTGTTTTAGTTATATTGTTGTTTAGTAATGAACTTTCTAGCGCTTCGCTTAGTAAGTAATATGATCTAATTGCTACGTTTCCTGGCATTTGCTTTTAATTCTGCTTGTTCTACTTCGTTCTTTTCTTTCATATATAATAATATATTCAAAGATTTTAATAATCTTTCTTTAGTGATATTTTCGAATTCTGTAATACGTCCTTGAGCGAGTTCGTAAATTGCTGAATACCACCCCCATCGTTTAGAAAACTGTGCTGACCTTCCGTGAGGTTGTTCAGTTGTTCCTCCGTCAAATAATCCATCATATTGCTTGACAACTCGATCCCTAAATTGTAAAAAAAAACCACTGCACTAAAACAAACATCTAACGGCATATCTTTCAGTACATCTGTTTCTTTAGCTTCATACTCTTCTATATTATATTTATCTCTGTATGCTTCTGATACAGGTCTGTACAGTACACTCATAGCTTTATGCATATCATCCCAGGATTGCATATAGTTTTCTATGTCTACATATTCACCTAATGATATATCTTCTAATACAGGTATAAATCCGTATGCTACATTATTTAATTCAAATCTGTTTATTAGTTTTGGTTTTATCTCTAATAGATCGTTAAGTATTTTTATGATCTCATTCATATCTTTTATCTTGATCTTGAATGTGTCTTTTAGATCTATGCCACAAAATATCTCTATCATTTTTTGTGCTATGAATGTACCATCGCCATTGTCTTTCTGTATCTTAATAAACTTTTGGTATTGACCAAGTGTAAGCTCGTTTAGATCTGTTGGTACATTAATAGATAGTTTCATAATAATATAATAACAAATTTAACTTTTTTTCATAAAAAAAGGGTGCCATCTACGAACACCCTGTCTCAAACCAATTAATATGAAAAAATATTCAGAAAAAAGAATACTATGTAGATGTAAGCTGTTCTTTTATTATTTTAAAGTTAATATTGTCTTTATGTAATTCAAAGTGTTCGTGCTTTGTTGGGTAACTAAATGCGTCTTGCATAAACAAGTCCTCTAGTTGTGATGTGTCTAATGTTTTAAGTAGATCTAAGTCATAGTGACCGAACACCTGGTTTAACGCTATCATAGTATCTCTAAATGATCTTGACTCCATTATAGATTCGTTATAAAATTATCTAGTAAGACTAATAATATTGCAGCTAACCATATAACGGCAACGTATGATATGTTTAATAGTTTTTGTTTCATACCCCTAAGTTAATAACTATATTTTAATTATCAAAATTATTTAATAACTTTTTTTTATTTATATTTGTTTTATGAAAATAACTAAAACAAGACTTGCTACTAACGAAGCTAAAGATTCATTCTTACTTCTATGGTTTGTAGGCACTAGATTAAAGTCTAAAATATTTACAAGTAAACGTGAAGCTCTAGACTATCAGAGTATGTTACTTGGTTTTAACGTATAGCATACTTACCATAGTTAGGTTTGCTCATTAGACTATAGGTTGCATATCTGGTTGCATCAGGTAAGTGATCTGCACCATCATTAGGTATATTAGTTAATCTATTTGCTTTATCTTTCTTCCACCTATAATCTCTAAACTCTCTTATAGCATTTACAGATGTTTCTGTTATATGTAGTTTGTATCGCTTTAACAAGTCTATACCTGCCATAATACTATTCTGTCCTTTAACACTTGGTCTTATATTGTTACCCATTCTTCTAAGCTCATCTATTAAACGAACTTCTGCTGAATCACCAAAGCATAGCTTATTGTCTTTATTATGCTCTAGAAAGAATCTATGTATGTCTGCCGTTGTCATCATAGTTCTATAAAGTAATTCATTAATATATAGATTATGATCTTTCTGATATACTTCTACTGCACAAGTCGGATCATTCGTATAACCAAAGTCCATACCTATAGATAAGAACTTAGCATCCTCTGGTATTTTATTTATTGTAGTAAAGCTAAATATCTGTGTTCTTGATAGCGCTCTTTCACCTAAACCAAATACTTGCCAATATTCTTCGTCAGTTTCTTTTAGTCTTTCTAGTTCGTGTACAAGTGTTTTATCTATAAATGGATTATCTTTGTATGTAGTTTTAAAAAACACAGCATCATCTCTAGTTTCTACTTTATCATATATCCAATGGTTTGCTTCACTAGGATTATAGTCTATTATTATTTGACCTTCTGTTCTAAATATTAATTGTTGCCAACTATCCCAATCTATTTCATTACACTCATTAACAAATAATAAGTTTCTTTTTCTACCACGTATCTTAGCAGGTTGATCTAATGATATAAACTCTATGGTATTGTTGTTTAGATAGTATTCGCTATTACTCTTATTATGATTCTTTTCGCTATATAACTCATAGTTCTTTAGTATATCTAAAAAGTCACGCATAACAGTACCACGTAAACTCGGAAAAGTCTTACGACATATAGTAACAATATGATTTTGATTTTGAAAGCAGTAATCGAATATTATCCACACTAACAGGTTAAAGGTTTTACCAGACCTACTTCCTCCCTGCTCTATTAGTATCTTCTTATCTGATCTATGAAATTTATAAGCGTGGTTAAATATAACATTAGTCTGTACTTGATTCATTATCTTTCACAACTACTTCAAATAAAGGTGTGTCTTGGTTTAGTGTTATGTCTTGTGTTTCTCTAGGTTTACCATAATAGTAATTTGCATATAGTTGTGCAAACTTATAGTCACCTTTCTTTAGACCATCGTGTAGTACTTGTATAAATAAATCTTCCATAGGTGATAGCTTGTCTAATAACTTAAACTCATCAGCTTTAGACTTTCTACCAGAACCATCTCTTTTACCACCCCAACTCATAATTAATTTCTTTTACCTTGTCCTCTATATTTCTTTTTATAACCAGTTTGTCCTCTACTTGCATTCTTACTATGCACACCTGGTCTTTTCTTTTTAGGTCGCTCTATGTAAGCACTTATTATCTTTCTTGCCAACTTGAAAAAACTTGATTAATCAAATATATAATACTTTTTTTTACTTTTTTTAATATACCCACTCACTTTCATCTAAAAATACTTTGTCTTTTACCATAGTATCTATTTGTGCTGCCATCTTCATTAATGTATCTGCAGGTAAGTATTTTAGTTTAGATTTTATATATGCAGTTGTGTTTGCTCTACTCTTAAAGTCTGGTTTAGCAAATAAACTATTAAACCATTCTTGCATTCTTGCATTATTATGTTCATACACTTCAAACATTCTTATACTGTGTGTTAGTGTTGCATTATCCATATTAAAACCTAATTGGTTAAATATCTTTATTATATCTTTATTACGTAGTTTGTAATAGTGTCTTAGTATGTGTACAAAAAATGATCTTGCTTCTACATATTCTTGATCTCTTTTCTTTTGTAAAAAGTTTATACCTGTTACGTCTTTAACTTCTTTTGCTATTCTGTATGTCTCTCTCATAATTTACTAAATTATTAATATTTGTTTATATATCAAAGGTTTATCTCTATATAATAGTCGTCTAGTTCTGGTTCGTCTTGCTCGAAGTGTTGTGCATAAACATTAAGAGCATACGCTACTTTATCTCTACCACTCTGTATAAATTCTTTACTTACAGCTTTACTTATACCTATATCTCTAGATCCTTTATCTATTACAATAAATCTAAAATCAGGTATTTTATAAATTTCTGTATATAGATAGGCTTGTACGTCATAGTGAAAGTTATACGCACTATGCTCAAACCCTTTTATGTTACTTGTTGTTTTTAGATCACACACATAATCTTTAGCTAAAACATCTGCTTTAGCACGAAATGGTTGACCTTGTACTAACGCTACACCTGGAAACTCTGTCTTACATCCTTTTATCATTTGCATAGCAGGTTCGTTACGATAAAATGCTTCTGCTAATCTTTCTGCATCATTCTTTTCTTTCATTGTAAATACTTCACCGTGTTCTTCTTTAGCCATTTTAAATTTCTTTGTGTTCTTGCTTTGTACGTCTATAAACACTTGTGATTCAAATACGTCATTCTCTAATAT
>Ga0208666_1001457_pt1 | contig 10450 bp, 16 predicted proteins | sample 5B_taG_FD_184078 | JGI IMG/M metagenome (GOLD analysis project Ga0208666, IMG submission 184078) | Marine viral communities from the Subarctic Pacific Ocean - 5B_ETSP_OMZ_AT15132_CsCl metaG (SPAdes) (version 2) | ecosystem: Environmental > Aquatic > Marine > Oceanic | place: Pacific Ocean...
TGTCACTGCACTATATGTCACAATGTCATACTATCATTTATAAATCCATATGACACAATGTCATGACAATCAGTCACATACCGAAAAGTATAGCGTAAGGCGGAGTATACTCTTCCGGTCTTATCTCAGAACCAGGCCATGCAGACAGCTTAACTATAATGATATTAGATTATTATGTAGGATAAATCTAGTTCATGAGTATAATTCGTCGTATGTCATAGTGATTATTATTATTTATTATATTATCTAGCTGAGGTCGTATCTATATTGTGAGATACCTAGCATCTTTACGAAGCATAATGTAGTATACAGATAGAAAACGTAAAAATATTCTGTGTAAATACTGAAAAGTACGGGGCCCCGGGTTTTTAGAAAGTGTTTTGGTTTAGTAAAGAAGTAGCTAGAGGGAGGGAGCAACACTAAACCTCTCTATTTGTAATACCTCAGCGTGACAGTAGCCTATAATAGTATATAAGTATCACCCTATTGTCAGCCCTATATTAAAAATAATTATATAATTTACCTTAAATTCCTTGAAAACAGTGTGAAATAGTATTAAGTAGACAAATAACTAATCATATGGCACAGAAACTAAGTTCAAGGGCTCTTATGGCGAAGCGCAAAAGAGATCTAGCCGCGGCTAATACACCTAGAAGAGAGAAGATGCGCGCTGAAAACCAAAGAAAGCGACGTAAAGCCAAAAAAAATGGTAAAAATATTAAAGGTATGGACTATGACCACACTAAGAAAAAGTTTGTTTCAGTCAAAGCAAATCGCGGTGGACATGGTAAAGGTACAAAAAAGAAAAAATAACAATAATGGCAAGAATTAGCACATATACATCAGATACTTCTATAACTGGAGTAGAAAAACTACTCGGAACAGACGCTGGAACAACAAAATTGTTCTCATTATCTGATTTACAAACATACTTCACACAAACAGTCACATTGTCAAGTACGCTTGGCTCTGATTTACTACCTTCATCTGACGGGTCGTTTGATTTAGGATCCTCTGCTGCTGAGTGGCAAGATTTATTCATTGATGGTACCGCAAACATCGACTCATTAGTAGCAGATACCGCAGATATTAACGGTGGTACTATTGATGGTGTAACAATTGGTGGTAGTAGTATAGGTAATGGTAGCTTTATAGGTTTAACTTCTCAAACATTAAACATAACACTTGCTACAGGTTTATCAGTACAAGGTTCTCAAATAAGTTTAAATAACTTATCAAACGTATTAATAGAAAATAATTCTTTATTTGTTGGAGCTGATCCAAGTTCTACCACTAGTAGTGCTGAACAAAATGTTAGTGTAGGTATATCAGCTCTAGGAAGCGTAACATCAGGTGATGATAATGTAGCTGTTGGTTATGAAGCTGGTAGATTATTAGAAACAGCAAGTAAAAATGTATATATAGGTAAAGAAGCTGGAGAGCTTGGAACTGGTGGTACAATGAGTGTAGGTATTGGTTTTCAAGCTTTGAGAAATCACGGTAATGATGGTGGTGATTCTCAAAACACTGCTATTGGTAATGGAGCTGGTTCAAATATAACAAGTGGTGGTTTAAATGTATTAGTTGGAAGCACTACTGGTGATAATTTAACAACTGGTAGTAAAAACGTAGCAATAGGTCAAGATGCGTTAACAAATGAAGATACTGGTAGTTTTAATGTAGCTGTTGGTTATTTAGCATTAACAACGCAGAACGCAAATGATACTTATAATGTTGCTGTGGGATACGAAGCTGGTAAATCTATAACCACTGGACCATATAATACTATAGTAGGTTCTAAAGCTGGTGATGCACTTACAACTGGTGATTCAAATACAGTATTAGGTTACAATGCGTTATCTGCTGAAGATACGGGTGATAAAAACGTAGCAATAGGATTTGAAGCATTAACTGCTTTAAATTACGATGGTTCAGCTTACAATGTTGCTATTGGTTACGAAGCAGGGCATGATGTAAGTAGTGGTATATATAACACTATTGTTGGTGGTTTAGCGGGTGATGCTATAACAACTGGTGGTAGTAACGTTGTAATGGGTTACGGAGCTGGTGGAGCTATAACAGAGGGTGAAAGAAATATCGCGATAGGCGCAGCTGCTTTAGCAACATCTACTACAACTAGTTACAATGTAGCTGTTGGGCATGGTGCTTTAAACGCTACCACTGGAGTTGAAAATGTAGCAGTGGGATATCAAGCTGGTGTTGCAAACGCTGGTGGAAGCGCTAACACATTTATAGGTTATCAATCAGGTCTTGCAAACACAAGTGGATCAAATACTGGTATTGGAAATAATTCTTTAGCAGCAAACACAACAGGTACTGAAAACACTGCTATTGGAATAAAAGCAATGCAAGCTAATGTTGATGGTGATGAAAGTGTTGCTGTTGGGTTTAGTGCTTTATATAATATGGATCCTTCAGGAAATACTGATATGCATAACGTAGCTATAGGTCACAGCGCTTCTTATAGTTGTACTGTTGGTATAAAAAATACATCTATTGGTAGTCAAGCTTTATATTCAGATGATACTGGTAGCGCTTCTGTCGCAATAGGTTACAAGGCTTTATATAATCAAGACCCATCAGGAGCTCAAGATATGGAAAATACTTCTGTTGGTTACCAATCAGGTATGGCTTTAACAACAGGAAATAGAAACACTTTCATAGGTACATCAGCTGGTGATACTACAACAACAGGTGCAAATAATACTGTTATTGGTAGATCTGCGGATGTTGCCGCCGCCGGTGATGATTTATCTATTGTAATAGGTGCTGGAGCTACTGGTGAAGGATCAAGCAGTACAGTAATTGGTAGTGCTTCAACTACAAAAGCACGTGTATTTGGTCTTAGAACTCCTGTTACAGCAATTACAGATAACACAAGTTTAACAGCAAACGATTCAGGTGAAACATTTGTATTTAACGATGCAGCTGCTACATTTACTTTACCAGATTCTGGTGGTGGTGATTTAACAGGTGTTTATTTCCATTTTATAGTACTCGACGATACTGCTGGAACTAAAAGAATACAATGTGCTGATTCTACAAACGAAGATTTAATTGGATCAGTTATGACAGTAGACACAGATTCTTCTGACGCTAATGCTTCTTTTGCAAGTCAAGTAGCAGATGAGTTTCATCAAATAACATTTAACGGAACAACTACTGGTAGAGCTGGTAGTAAAGTTACAGTAACAAACATTGCAGCTGACAAATGGCATGTTGAAGGTACACTTCTATGTACTGGTTCACCTGCAACTCCATTTTCATAATTAAGATATGGCATTTAAAATGAAGCACATATCTGAGCTTTTTAATTTTAATAAAGAGCATTCAATATCAGGGTCAACTGTTGTTGAAAAAAAAATGCCTAAAAATGTATGGGCTCAAATAGATGTAAATGGCAAAATAGATCTAAATAAAAATTTAAGTAAAAGACAAAAGAAAGAAGCTGTTCATCACGAAAGACAACACTTAAAGCAAATAAGAACTGGAGTGTTACATTTTGACATGAATAACTATTACTATAGGCCTAAACCAAACAAATATTTTGTAATACCTAATAGTAAGATAGACCCAAGAAGTAGGAAACTACCTTGGGAAGCTTCAATTAAAAAATATAAAAAATGAAAGTAAAAGGTGTAAACGTAGATAGTTTAAACAAAAGACAGCAAGGTGCTCTTAAAAGACATTCTAAGCATCATACAGTAAAGCATATAAGAAGTATGGTTACTGCTATGAAAAATGGAGCAACATTCGGTAAATCGCACAAAATAGCGATGAAGAAAGTTGGTAAATAAATATATAACAAAAGCACATGCCAAAAAGTAAAAGAAAACCTTGCTGGAGAGGTTACGTAAAAAAAGGTTTAAAAAAGAAAGGCGGTAGAATGGTTAATAACTGCGTGCCTATAAAAAAGAAAAGTTAATTATGGCTAAAGGTAAAAAAGATGCTTGTTATCACAAAGTAAAAAGAGCTGTAAAAGTATGGCCTAGCGCTTACGCGTCTGGACAACTAGTTCAGTGTAGAAAAAAAGGTGCTAAAAACTGGGGCGTAGGTAAAAAGAAATAATTATGTCTGTAAAAGGAGGAGGTACTTCAAAAGTTTGCTTACCATACGCTAAATATAAAAGTATGAGCAAAGAGCAGAGGCAAAAAGTTATTAATGCTAAAAAGTCTGCTGCTTCAAAAGGTAAATATAAAAGATCTAGTAAATCAAACGTTAAAGGTGTTCGTAAAAAAGGCGCTACACTACGTGATTGGTTTAAAAAAGAAAAATGGGTTAACATAGCTACAGGTAAACCCTGTGGAGAATAAGTAATATATATAATATGGGATATAAAAGTGCAGCACAAAGAAAAGCAGTTCACGCTAGTAAAGCAGAACAGAAAAAGCCAAAAATGGCTTACGGTAAAAAACCAATGAGTTTTAACGCTAAAAGAGTACAAGCTATAAAAGCTGGTAAAGATTCTTTTGAAGTTGGTGGAAAAAGTTTTCCAGTAACAAGCAAGGCCATGGAGTATAAGCCTATGAAACATAAAGGGCCTTATATGATGAATCCTGGTTCTAAAGAAATAAATACACCTGGTACATTTAGAGCTGATTCAAAAGCTATGATGTTTAAACCTAAGATGTATAAGAAGTAATTATGCCAAGCAACGAGCCAAGAAAAACGACTAAAGGTAAAAATCGTAATTTCCGCACAGTTAAAGAAGGTGCAGGTATGACTAAAAAAGGTGTTGCTGCATATAAACGTAAAAACCCAGGTAGTAAACTGCAAACAGCAGTTACTGGTAAAGTAAAACCTGGTAGCAAAGACGCTAAAAGAAGAAAATCATTTTGCGCTAGATCTAAAAAATGGAAAAGTAAAAGAGGTTTAGCTGCTAGACGCAGATGGAAATGTTAAAATTATGAAATCAAAAGGATTAGGAGATAGTATACATAAGTTTACAAAAACAACAGGCATTAAAAAAATGGTAGATGTTGTTTCTCAAGGTTTAAACATACCTTGTGGTTGCGAAGGCAGACGTGAAGCTATGAACATGATGTTTCCATACAGAAAAAATAAATATTAAAACTAAAATTATGCCATTCAAAAAAGACGGTACAAGAAAAAAATCATTTAAAAGAAACCCTTATACAAACTCACCTGTAGGTGATATAAGTGGAGACAAAGTTTATGGACCTGCTACTGCAGTTATAGCTGCTGGTAAAAAATTTATCAAAGGAAGTAAAGACCTTGTTAAAGGAGCTGCTAAAGCTGGTAAAACATTAAGAAAAGCGGTAAAAAAATCAAAAAATATCACTGGCACAGGTGGTCCTTTTATGATGAAACCAGGTTCTAGAGAAAAAAATACTCCAGGTTCATTTAGAGAAGAAGTAGCGCCAATGTATTACAATAAAAAACCTATGAATTTTAATGGTAAAGACAAAAAACAAAAAGGTGATATAGTACCTATGACAAATGAAATGAAAAAAGCTGCTAAGAAAGGTGCTTCTGGCAATATAGGTCTTGTTGGTGGATTAGCTGGTAAAGCCGTTAAAGGAGCATCTAAGCTAATTAGTAAAAAATTTAGTAAAGCAGATAAAAAACTTTTTAATCCCGATGGTAGTTCTAAAACAGGTGATCTTTATGCGGGTGCAAAAAGTAGAGCTGCAAAACCAAAAAGCAACTTTAGACCTATTATTACAGGTAATAGAGTATATGATAAAAAATCTATTAATAAAGCTTTTGAAAGTAGATTTGGAAAACCTAAAAAAAAAACCATTTATTAGATAAAGCATTTGATGCTTTTGGAAACACTTCTATTCAATATAAAGATAGATTGCCTTGGAAGTAAAATAAAATAACCGGCCCGGTAAAGGGCAATAACCAAAATGTTTAATTAAAACCAAAACCAAATGACATTTTTTTATTCGACTAAAACGTGGAATAGTCAACCACAAATTTCCAAAGAAACCGTTGAAGTTTGGAAGCATTTAGCTAACAAATCAAGCTGGAGAATAACCCAGTTACCAAATGGTTTTTACCAAACCGAGTACCAACATCCTAAGGAAGAAGATACTTGGATTGATGTAACCAGAAGAGAAACAGTTGAAGGAGCAGAAGCTGCTATCGACGGATCAGTAGATCACTACGGTAAAAAAGTAGAGTTTCTTAATGGCCCAAAAGTTGTTAAAACTTTTAAATAACATTAACTAAATTAAATTAAATTAAATGCAAAATCCACAAGACATTGTGAAGACTTTAAGCTTTGGTAGTGATGCTAAAGATAAAGTCTTTACTGGGATAGATAAATTAACACAAGCTGTTAGCTCCACACTTGGAGCTAGCGGTAAGTGTGTTATCTTAGAAGACTTCATGGGAAGACCCATGATTACAAAAGACGGTGTAACTGTAGCTAATTCTATAATATTAAAAGATCCTGTAGAAAACATAGGAGCTACATTAATTAAAGAAGCAGCTAGAAAAACTGTTAGTGAAGCCGGTGACGGAACAACAACCGCAACTGTTTTAGCACATAGCTTATTAAAAGAAGCTAATAATAAAGAAACAAAAGAAAGTTTAAGACAAATAAAGGAAGATATTCAAGAAGCATGTAATAGCACTATTGAGTATCTTGAAAAAATAAAAGTACCAGTTGAAGGTGATATGATTGATCAAGTAGCAACTATATCATCAAACAACGATAAAGAGCTTGGATCTATTATAGGTGAGGCTTTTAAAAAAGTTGGTAAAAACGGTACTGTAATGATGGATTCTGATGGAAAGTCAGAACAAACAACTGTTGAAGTTGTATCTGGTTCACAAATAAATCAAGGGTATGCTAATCCTAATTTTGTTACAGATACGGCTAAGCAAACAGTAACATTAGAAAAACCTTTAGTATTACTAGTAAGCTCACCAATAAGCATAGTTAGAAAGATACAAACGGTATTAGAATATGCTGTTCAAAACAATAGGTCAATACTTATTATAGGTGAATTAGAAAAACAACCAATGACAGCGTTGGTAATGAATAAAATAAAAGGTAATATAAAAGCTAATGTAGTTGCTCCTCCAGGTTTTAATTTCTGGAAAAAAGATTTTTTAGATGATATCGCGTCTATAACAGGTGCTACGCATATAAATGAAGAGTATGGAGACGATGTAGATTTAATTACACCTGATATGCTTGGTGAGTGTGAAACGTGTGTATCTGATAGTAGAACTACAGTATTAAAAATATCTGAAATAACAGAAGAAGCTAAAGCTAGAATAAAAGACATTGAAGATCAATTGAGTTCTAGCGATCCTAGTTTAAAAACAAAAAAGTTAGAAGAAAGATTAGCTATATTATCTGGTAACGTCGCAGTTATATCTGTAGGCGCAAACTCAGATGTAGAGTTGAAAGAAAAGAAAGATAGAGTTGATGATGCAATACATGCTACTAAAGCTGCTGTTAAAGAAGGTATTGTTCCTGGCGGTGGTGTTGCTTTATTAAATGCTGCAAATAATATTAAAAGTAAAAGTGATGGTGCTAGTATTTTTACAGAAGCAATAAAAAGTCCATATAAAAATATACTTGAAAATGCTGGTTTAGAATATGTACCACAAAAAGGAAAAGGTAAAGGAATTAATGTAGTAACTGGTGAAACAGTTGATATGATTAAAGAAGGTATTATAGATCCTTTACTAGTAACTAAAAGCGCGTTGAAAAACGCGGTATCTGTTGCCTCGACAATATTATCAACTGATTGTGTAATTAGTAATATGAGAGAGGAATGAGAGCAATAGGTAATTACTTAGTTGTAGAAGAAATAAAAGAAAAAGCTACTAAAACAAAAGGTGGTTTACTTCTTACAGACAAAATAAAAGAAGACATAAGATATAGACAAGGTGTTGTAAAAAGCGTAGGGGATTTAATTCAAGGTGTTAAAACTGATGATAAAATTTATTACGATAAACACGCTGGGTTTAACATAGAAATAGATGAAAATATATTTCTTGTAATAAAACAACAAGACGTTGTTATAGTCTTGTGAGAAAATTAGAAGCTAAAGATCTTAGAAGCATAGGTTTGTTAAAGCATTATCGTATTATACGAAAATGGGCTTGTAAAACATACAATTTAAAAGATGCTGATCTAGAACTTCTAATTTACTTTGATTGTATGGAGTTATTTACAAGAAAAGATTATATAGACGGAGTTTATACTTTTTCATGGGATAAAAATAGGTGGGAACGTTTAAGACGTAACGACTGGATAACAGTTTGGAGACAAAGAAACAATACAACTCAAAAATATACAATATATAAAACATCGTTTAAGTGTAGTCAACTTATAAGTAGAATATACAGGATGTTATTAGGAACAGAAGATTTACCAACTAGTATTAGAAGAAATAAAATAATGGAAGGTGGATCTTACTCAGATAAAGTAATGATTAAAGCTATAAATTTAGTCAACAAAGATAAAAACAGATAATAATAAAAAAACAAATTTAAAATGGCATACGGAGATATAACGGGTAGTCCAGATAGATATAGAGCACCAGGAAAACCAGGTGTACAAACAGTTAGAAGAGCTGTAGTGTTGAAAGACGCTAGTACTATTGGTAGTGCTGCTATAAACTATTTAGATAACACAAAAGATTTAAACGCACTTACAACAGTAGCTCATACAGAAAATGGAGCCGGTGTTTACATTGGTACTGCTGGTAATATATGTGTTAACCTTTCTGGTCAAAAAAAGATTGTAGATAACGGTACAGCAACTGGTGGTGTTAGTAATAAACTAGCAGATGATAATCAAAATTTTAGTAGCACAGTGCAAGCAAGAGATTTAGTAGTGAACACTACTGATGGTACAGTTGCTTTTGTTGGAGCTGTAGATAGTGACACTAGACTTAGTTTAGTAGATGCTGCTAATAGCGCTTCTGATATTATGGCTAGTGGTGAAAAATATGAAATACACAGACCGATATTATTTCAAAATATAGCGGCTGGATCTTTCTTACCAGTTGAAGTTGACAGAATATTTGCATTTGCAACTACTGCTGACGATATAATGGCGATATACTAAAACATGGCTTTATTAGGAATAAAAGCAAACGTGGTATACAGTGAGCAAATAATAAACGCTGATACTAGAATTAACGCGTTTAACTTACGCGCAGACTTTACTGAGCTAAAAGCTGACTCAACTCTTTTTTCAGCTGATGCTAACCAAATGTAATACATAACACATGGCTAAACAAACTATAAATATAGGTTCAAGTGCTAATGACGGAACTGGCTCTACGCTAAGGGAAGCATTTGACATTTGTAACGATAACTTCACAGAAATTTACGGTGGTACAACATCAGCCTTAGGCTTCAAAGCTGAAGGAACTAACTTCACAGGATCACTTCTAATCGGTCACAGTACTACTGGAACTATTTCATCCGCTCATTATAACACAGGTTTAGGTATAGGTGCTTTAGACGCTTTAACATCTGGAGATTACAACGCAGCATTTGGTTATAATGCTGGTACAGCTATTACAACTGGTAGTCAAAATGTATTATTTGGCCCTAATGCTGGTGCGGCTTTGCAAGGTGGTACTAATAATGTAGCTATAGGTTTTGAAGCTCTTCTTACCGAAGACGGGCATGGTAAAAATGTAGCTGTAGGTTTTCAATCATTAAGAAATCAAAACGCGGGAGCAGATGCTTATAACGTAGCTATAGGTCATGAAGCTGGTGAAGCCATGACAACAGGTGTTCAGAATACAATTATAGGTGCTGAAGCTGGAGATGCATTAACCACGGGTAATCATAATATTGCTATTGGTTTTAGAGCTTTGTCAACTGAAGACACAGGTGGTAATAGTATGGCGATTGGATATTATGCTTTAAATAAACAAAACAACGATAGCAATAATTATAATGTTGCAGTAGGACATTCTTCTGGTCAAGAAGTAACTACTGGTACTAACAATGTTTTATTAGGTGGATTAACTGGTAGTAGTCTAACAACAGGTCATTATAATATAGCTATTGGTACACAAGCGTTATTTACTGAAGATGAACACGGTAGAAATGTTGCAATAGGTCACCAAGCTTTAAAAGTACAAAACGCGGGAGCTGACGCTTATAATGTAGCTATAGGATACGATGCTGGTGTAGCAGTTTCAACAGGTGCTTTTAACACGTTAATAGGTGGACTTGCTGGAGACGCGTTAACTAGTGGTTCAAGAAATATTGCCATAGGTTACGAAGCTTTATCCACTGAAGATACTGGACATAGAAGCGTAGCTATAGGTTATCAAGCTTTAAAAGTTCAAAACTATGGAGATAATAATTATAATGTAGCAGTAGGTTATCAAGCTGGTACAAGTGTTACGTCAGGTTTACGAAATGTTTTAGTTGGAGGTACAGTTGCCGATGCATTGACTTCAGGTAATGATAA
>Ga0208666_1001459_pt1 | contig 10450 bp, 12 predicted proteins | sample 5B_taG_FD_184078 | JGI IMG/M metagenome (GOLD analysis project Ga0208666, IMG submission 184078) | Marine viral communities from the Subarctic Pacific Ocean - 5B_ETSP_OMZ_AT15132_CsCl metaG (SPAdes) (version 2) | ecosystem: Environmental > Aquatic > Marine > Oceanic | place: Pacific Ocean...
CTAACATATTGTAGTTTTTCAATAGTGTCAACACCATATATAGCGTGGTCTTTGAGTTGAACAAGTTTTTTCCTTATTTGTCTTTGTACTAATGAAATTGTATCAATATCCATTACATGTCTCTTTGTAAACAAACTTTATTTTTTCCAGATTCAAATGGTCTAAAATTCCAATAGCTTAATGCTTTTTCTACGACTTCTATATCAAAAAATTTACTATCGTCAAAAACAAACCTTGTTCCTACTCTTGATTTGTCAGCAAACCAAATAGCTTCTCTCATAACATCTTTTGTCATATGAGGACCATCAAAATGCACTAAGTCAAAAATTTTATCTGTAGAATTAAATAAATTCATAAATTGTTTGTCTGTAAAATGATAAAAATTAAAATTTTTGTCGTTAGCAAAATCTTTTACCATTTGTAAACGCATTTCATCTGTGTAATCAGCAGTTACTGGTTTTTTTTTGTCGTAGTGCTGGTATTTTAAATTGTTGTAGGGATCTATTGCGATGTGCTCATAGGGAATATTTTGAATTCTTGCCTTTACACCTAACATTATGATTTTAGATCCTAAACCTTCTCTTACTCCTATTTCACAAGTTGTAACTGATTTTGGTTTTTCATAAAATGGTAATGTTTCACACCATTTTTTTAATAGCTCATATTCAGTGCTATCGCCTCTAATTGTCATAAAGGTTTTATATAGATTTGTTTTTAATTATCAATATCTAATTTTTTGCCTTGACCTCTAAGCTTTTTGATATCACCTTTTGTTAAACCGACAGTTGAAACTCTTGGTTCAACTGATTTTATATCTGGTGATACTCTCTTAGGCTTAAATAAGTTTTTTATCCATTTCCACATATTAAGTCCTCACGTTTGTTGGTTTAGGGCCAGTGTTTGGGGCTTGGCGCTTTCTCGCGACAGCACTCGCCCTTTTTGACTTTGTCATCGCTGTGGCTTTCGCAAGCGGTACGCACTTCGGATACTTCCGACTTGAACCACTGGCTGATTTTCTTCCACACTCTTGAAATTTGCCACCTTTTTTCTTTGCTCCAATATCTACCCATTTTTCTTTAAACCATTTTGTAAGACCTCCCTGAGACATCGCAGGAACACAGTTGGGAACCATCTTGTTCCCTTTTTTCTTCATCCCGGCTTGTTTATAACCTTCCCAGCAAGAGCCTCTTTTATACATTTAGAATACGCCTTCGAACTTAGTCCCTCTAATGGCTGCCCCACCGCCTCTAGCTAAACCTCCGCTAGAATAACTATTATCTTTTCTTAAGATTCCTTTTTTGACAGCTCTTTCACCTGCGCCCTTTATTCCTAACTTTCCTCCTAAAGTTTTTTTTGGTCTCATATCTTTAAATTTATTTTCTTGCTTTCCTGTAACCTGCTCTGTTTTTCTAAGATCTCTTTTGTTGTCCATAATTGCTCCTTTGTTTGCTTTCATTAATCCTGATTTTTGTAATCTACCCATTCCTGATTGTGAACCTGCAGTTACAGCCATTCCAACTTTAGCACCTGCTGGTTTGGGTCCTTTAAAATCTTTTCTTTTTGTACCAGATGGATCTTTTATTTTTCCTGCACAAATTTTGCTAGCATAAGCGTTAGCGTATGCTGAAGGATATACTCGAAATTTTCTTTTAGCTGCAGATTTGCCTCTAGCACATAGTTTTGTCATATTTGTTGCATCCTTTGATCAGTTGATAATATATTTTTTTCAGCCTTTGGTCTAGCCTGTGAGTCTCTACTTCTTTTTCTTAATTGAGCAGTTGTGGACTCTTGTTTTCTTTTCTCTTCTTTTAATTTTTTTAAATCTCTTAATAAATTCATTTTTTTCCTCCGTTACGGAAAATTTGTGTTCCCTTAATTCCATAAATACTCGCCACGACAAGGATCCACAAATTTGTGAACCATGACGGAAGCTGCGAGAACATTTCAAAAAACAATTTTACCTTGTCCATCGCTCCCGGATCGTCCGATACTACTGCCCAGGCCAAAATCATGACGGGCGTTGAGAGAATTATTAAAACTGCCTCGTCTTTCCAATCTGATTGTCTAGCTTCTAAAAGTTTTCCCTGGTACTGTTCCTCACCCTGAGCCATCTTTCTTGCGTGCATCATCTGTGCGTCTGCCATCAACATTTTCGTCTCCTGACGTTTTTTGAAGATGTGCGTACCTGCTTGTGCCGCCAATTTTATCGCTCCTAGCCACATTATATTTCTCCTGTCTTCTAATTGACATGAATTCTATCATTTTATCAATAATTTTGAAAGCCCTATACCCGTTTTGTCTCCATCTCCAGGTTTGTCTGTGAAATTCTTTACGTTTTTTACAAGGAAAAAGCTGACCACCAAACATATCTGTAAATCTTTTGAGTGTATCGTGATCCGACATCTCTATGGTACAAGCAAATTCTTTTTTTCTTCCTTTTCCTTTTGACCAAATGCCAAAACTACCTTCTCCATCAAATATCCCAGCAAGAAAAATTAATTTACTTTCCTCGGGAAGTCTTTCGTAGGAATTTATTACCATGCTTAGACCTAACAATTTTTATTCCTTGTGGATTTGGTCCTCTCTTAGGCGGTGGCCCAGATCTTACTCCTCCACTTAGACCTTTTTCATTATTTCTTCTCAATTTTTTGTCTCGCTATGTCCAATCGCTCATCTGATTGTTCATCTTGTTGCATAAGTTTATCGTAATCGTAATCAAGACGCGCAGCAACTCTTTCATTTTCTTGTTCTGCTTTAAATTTAGTCTCTTCTGCTTTTCTTTGTAAATCCATAGCTCTTAAATCAACTTCTTGTTGTTTAATTTTTAATAATGGATCTTGTTTAGATGCATTTTGCTGTAATTCTGTTTGTACTAACTCTTGAGTTATCTTTGCAGCGACTTTTGCAACCTCTGCATCAAACATAATTTGAAATTGTTGTGGATCTTGTTGTGACATAGCCATCATTTGTTCATTTTGCATTAACATTTCTTTAACTTCTGCTTTTGCTTTAAAAGAAATGTGATCAGATATATGTGATTGCATTAATGCATACACTTGTGGATTAATTTGCACCATTCTAGATGCCATAAAAGCCATGTGCGCTGCAATATGTGCATCGTGATCTTGGAATTCAAATGCCACCAGTAGTTTCATCTGTAAGGCACGTGCATTTTCTTTAGCAGGATCTAGTGGTTCTGGTTGTTTTGGTGCTGGTTTAAGAATTGCTTCAATTTGTTTTGTACCTAAGGCTTCATAAACACGTCTGTAAGCCTCGTGTAGGTTGTGCATTTGAGGATTTGATTGTGCAATTTGTAATTGTGATTGTGCTAATGTAACTCTTTGTGCCATAGACATAATATTTGGGTCTGCAACAGGTAAGATATCTACTCTGTTATCAAAATCAGCAGACTTTATTTCTCTTGAACCACCATAAACATCATAGGGATATGCTTCAGGTAAACTTTCTCCACAAATTCTTGCTAGAATTTTAAATTCTAATCGCATCGCATAATAACATCTCTTGTGAACACCTGACATTACTCTAGAGCCTCTTTCCATTATAGCCATAGTAGTTCCAACAGCTCTGTTTTGAGCATCGTTACCAACATTTGAATCAGTAGTGCCAGCAAATTTTTGACCAGCTTGTACAACAAAACCTAAAAGATTATATAAAGTTGTAGATGGTTCTGTAAAAGGTAAATTAAAAAATTGATCTCTTATGTTACCACCAGGTGCATCAACATCTCTAAACTCTCCTGGTTGGATTGGTTGGTCATCATCTCTTACTCTAATACCTCTAGATTTAAATCCAGCTGGTAAATTTTTTAAAGTTCCTGCATCTATTAACTGACGTAATGATTGAGTAGCCGCTAAAGACAGACCACCTATCATATGCGTTAATCCAAAACCATAAAAACCTAAACCTGGTAAAAATTTATAATGAACAAAGTATTCTATTCTTTGGTAAGTAACATCATTAGGTTTGTAATTTCTATATATAGATAATACTTCTCCAGCCCCTTCATCTATTGTAACTATATAAGGTATTTTAATTTTTTTAGCTTTGTCATCAAAATCTTCATCGAACTCATCAAGACTCAAATCAACATGCATTTCTAATACAGTATGTAAATAATCTGCACCCGTACCTTTAACACCCTCAAGTTCGTTTAGTTTTTTTTGTACTGAATCTGGTTCTGCATTTGATTCTATTAATTCAATATCTCTGTAAAATCCTGCTGCTTGTTTTTTAATAACTTCATTTTTTGTCATTTTAATTACGTGTGTAATTCTCTCGGAATCCTTAAGATCAGATGCAAAATAAGGAACTACTAAATCTTCAGCAGGAATAAATTTTGATACAGGTCTTTGAAGCATTGCATCGTAATAAACTTTTTTAAATGTTGATCCTGATAATGGTAAATAAAATAACATTTGGTCCATATCAGTTGTGTAATCTTCCATCTCTTCCATAAGAAGATAATTCATGTAATCCTTAACTCTGTCTGCTTGTGCTTCGACTTGAGGTGTCTGTAAACCTATTGTTTGTGTTCTTACAGGGCCGTCTGAAGGCACTAATTCTTTGTAGGCTTGTGCTTGAAACTGTGTGACAGACTCGGCTAATAAAGGATGAGTAACTGAAGACGCACCTTTAAAGGGTCTTGAAGTTTGTTGATATCTAGTACCTAATAGATCAAGTCCTTTAATATAAGCATCTTCCCATTCTTTTCTAGAAGTTTTATCTTTTTTGTATTCTTGAATAAGATCCATTGCCAAATCTTTGAGAGTTCTCTCATCCATATTCTCAGCAAGGTTTGCATTAAAATCTGTATCTTCTTCTTCAATTGTTTCTTCTTCACCTTCAACAACTACTTCAGGTGGTAAACCTTCTGGTTCATCAACAACAGTTTCTTCAATTTTATCTTCTTCAACTACAGTTTCATTATTTTTTTCAACAGCCATGATTAATTGTACCTTATTGGTTTAAATATATCCACCACAAGTCCTCCTTTAGACTTGTAAGTTTTTTGTGTATTTCTCATTAACGGTGAGACCTTAATCGCAAATGCATCAAAATACAAGTTAGGATTACTAGCTTCTATAAATTTATATCCTTCTTCTTTTGTTGCACTAGCATCACTGTGGTATTTGCTATTAATAGCTCTGCCTTTTGTTCCGTCAGCTTTTGGATAATTAAAGCTATCCGTTTTTATTTGCTTGTATGGTTTACTTGGGTCTGACAAAGATATTTTTGTTGCACCTGCTTTTGTATTATAAAATCTTGCAATCTTTCCCATAACATCTGGAAGCACTGCCTTACCTTTTTTACCAATTCCTTTTCCATTAGCATATCCATAAAATCTTTCATTACCAGCTTTATAGCCTTGTCTAAAACTTAATTTGTCAAACGGGGCAACGGCTACGTAGTCAACATTTTCCTTTGCAGCCTTTTGCAGTAAATACTTGACTGCATGGTCTCCATAAGAATCTGCCTCAACCATAGGAAAATAATCTTTAGTCTTGGAATCATAACCTCGATCTCTCGTTGAGAGTCTTGTTAGTTTTTTATTAACATCATCTAAACTTTTTTTAATAGCATTGACTGAACCAAAGTTCTGTTCATCAATTGCTTTATTTAAGTTATTTAACATTTTCCCTCTTTGACTAATTAAAAGATTTAATTCTAGATCCGCGTTAAATGGGTTTAATCTGCTTTCTCCACCTAATTGCTCAGCTTTGGTTAAAGATTTTGCAATTTTCTGGTTTACGTCAGATTGTATTTCATTAATCATAAACACCTTTTTACCTTCAGGTGTGAATCTTGTGTCATATCTAATGTGATAAATATTATTAGCATCACCGACAGCTTCTGTGAAGTGACCTCCTCTGTTTCTCAAAGAAGAGTTTGTTGCAATATCTTCAGGTAAAGTAAAAATAGTTTCTCTGTAATCTTTACCCCCCTGTAAGGTATAATTACTTTCATTGGCATATTGAGTTTTAACATTTCTAAGAGGTCCCGCAGCATTATTTAAATCAGCTTCTAATTTATTTAAGGCAGTTTTTTCTGTTGCATTAATATTAGGTCTAGCTTTAGCAAGTCTTAATGTTTTTCTTAAATTCTCAAACGCAACTTTCTCTAATCCTCCTTCTTTGATACCATTAAGATAATATTCAGAATCAGTTAAATGTTGAGCAAGATCACTGTCTTCTCTAAACTTTACTCTTAGATCTTTTATTTTAGAATCTAAATTTTTTACTGCTACTTCCATTTTTTCTTTTGAGCCTTTTTGGATACCTAGTTCAATTGGTTTTAATCTATTGATAGGGTTTAATTTTAACATTGCACCCACTTCGTTAGCATCTAACTTTAATCCAAATTTTTGTGCAGCATACAATAAGCCTCCTGTTAGATCTCCTGTTTCATTGAATATAGCTAAATTAGAATCAAATAATTCTTCTTTGGATACATTTACTTCTTTACCGGCAAAAGGACCTGAATCATATTTAAATCTTTTTTGATCTCTTACAGTTTTTTGAGCTGGCTTACCAAATATTTTAAAGTTTACTTTTCTAGTAGAAGTTAAATGATCGATCCATTCATCAGAAGTGTACTTGCCTCTTCCTTTTCTCATCACCCAATCATAAGTAGAAGACCCAAATCCAGGTGCCATGTCATCACCCATCTGCAGGGGTTTTGTTTTCTTTAAAACTACTGGTGGGTTTTTAATTTCTTGTTTAGCTAACTCTTGTCCTTGTGCCTGTGAAGGTTTAGGAGTGTAAGTTATTTGCTTTTGTTGTTGTCCGGTAGCCGGTAACGCTGATTCTTTTTTTCCAAGAATTTTACGTCCCAGTCCTGTAAGAATATTCTTAAGGGACATTGTCCCTCCTAGTACATTTTTGTAGGTTTGTTTCTACCTAGTTTACATTTTGCCGTAACAGTGCCGCCTGATCTTAAAGGCATATATTTTGGTGGTTTATTAGGGTTGCCTGGCATTCTTTTTGGTCTAGTCCTTGGATCTGGAGTCAAAGGCAAAGGTCGTGGTTTACCCCTTAGGTCTGGCTTTATTTTTGGAAATCTTCTTGGAGCTTCTTTTAATCTCTCTATGATTTTACCTCTTCTAGTTTTTGCTTCTTTTTTTTCTTTAACTTTTGCTAAAATTATTGATGCAGCGTCTTTGGTAGCTCCAACAGGAGTAGCTTTACTTAATGTTTTTGCCATTTCGCCTGCATAACCTAAAATAGTTCCTGCTTTATCTTTAATCTTTTTTTTATGTTCTTTAGCTTTTGAAACACCACCACCGATATCGTAGCCCATAGGTTTTTGCATCATGCCACCACCCATTTTTTTAAAAGCATCACTAACATCTATTTGTGGTTTATTCTTAAATTTATCTTTATCTAAAAGATAAATTTTTAGTTTTTCACTAGGACTTTGACTAGGGTCTACTTGTTTTTTTTGTCTTGTAATTTGTCTACCTCTCACTTGTTTTTTAGAAGCCATGCCACCGGCCATTTTACCATGTTTTGAAAATAATCTGTCTCTTTTCTTTGGCTGATTTTTATCCATTAAAGATTCTGCAGTAGCCCCTAAAGAAACTTTTGCTTTTTTAACATACTCTGCTCTTTCTTTTGAAGTCATTAATTTTTTTTCACTACCTTTAGAATATTTCTTCATCATGCCACCGACCATTTTTTTCTTAACATCTTTTTTATTCATTTTAGATTCTAAATATTTTTTAGCACCAATACCAGCAGCGGCAACTCCTAATGCAATTTTACCAATTCTTGATGATTTAGCTATTTGTTTAGCCGAAGATATAGCCGCTCTTCTTTTATTAAATTGAGATGGAGTTTCTTGTTTACCACCTATAGTTTTAAAACCTTTTGCTTTTCTCATCTCTTCTAATGTTTTAAATTTTTTTCTTTGGCCTCTGATTGTTGCATTTGGTTTTACACCAACAATTGTTGAAACTCTGCCTTTGTGTTGAGGACCCTCAAATGGTTTTGAGTATCCACTAAAAATTAATCTAGAACCTTTTCTAGGTAATTTAACACCTGAGATAGGACTTTTTGAAAACATTCCTCTTTTTGCTTTCATGACTTTTCCTGGTTTTACTTTCTCATCTTGTAAACCCATGCCTCTACCTTTTGCTTTTTCTGCTCTTAGAACAGCGAAATCTTTTCCATCTAATTTATTTGGTGGTGGAGCTTTTGCAGCTAATTTTTTTTGTTTTGGGCTCATAGGTTCTCCTAATAATATTTATAATCTTTTTCAACTTTAAAAGTAGGTTCATCCCAATCATCTGAATATGTAGAAACAAATCCACCTTGTCGGTATCTTAACACAGCTTGGGTCATAGAATCAACATAGTCATCATATTGTCCGTTAGGAAAAGCTGCACATTCCTCAATAACTTCTTGTGCCCAGTGTTCGTCTAAAGGTGCAAATACCATACCTGACTCAAATACAGGAGAACACGAGTTTATCCTAGTATGCTTGTCTCTACCTCTTGCAGGCACATAATCAATTACTGGTATTCCTGCTCTACGTAATTCATGTATCAATGGTTGACCACTAGCTTTAGCTTCAATAATTACAGTTTCCGGTTCCCAGTATCTATATTGCTCTAATGCTACATTTTTTAGATCTGGAAAGTCATACCTTCCTTTATGTGCATCAAGAAGTATTATACATTTCTCATAACCTTCCACCGGCTCAAAGATACCCCAGGTGGTGATAGCAGAATAGTCAGCAGTTTCTTTTTTTGAAAATGCAGTATCATATGATTGTATCACATGAAGCAGTTTTGGTAATTTTTCTTCATCCCAGTCTTGCCACCAATCCCTTTTTATTATTGCACCTTCTTCTGAGGTTGGGTCCTGCATATATTGTGCATTCCAATTTTTTGTTGAGATTGAAGCTTTCACAGATAATAAATCTTCTTTACTCCAATACTCAGGCCAAACAGGTTCGTCATCTGGAAGAATTGCAGGGAACTCAATTACTTTCCACTTATCTGCTTTTATTTCTGATTGAGCCTTCACTAATCTTCCTGTTAAATCATCTGTTGCCCAACGAGTCATTACAACAAGTATTCTTCCTCCAGGTTGTAAACGTTGTCTAGGACCAGAGCTATACCATTCGTAAGCTCGTTCCATAGCAGAGTCCGACATAGAATCTTGTTCAGTATGTGGATCATCGATAATAAGTAAGTCCGCCCCTCGTCCTGTGATAGAACCGCCAACACCCGCTGCAAAGTATTCCCCACCATGATTGGTCTCCCAACGTCCTTTTGCCTTACTATCTTCTCTTAATTGTACATTACCAAAAATTTGTTTGTATTCTGCTGTGTTCATTAAATTTCTAACTTTGCTACCGAACCTTGAAGCAAGTTCAGCGTTGTGTGAAACTTGCATAATTTTTTTCTTTGGATACTTACCAATAAACCAAGCGGGGAATAAATAAGATGCAAATTCTGATTTAGTATGTCGTGGAGGCATATTGATGATGAGCCTCTTTTCGTCTCCATCAGCGATGCCTTCAAATGCTTCAGCTATTATTTGATGGTGCCCCCATTTCTTTGGGTCCTTTGTTTTACGATAAATAAAATCTTGCCAAACAGTCTCTGCGAAAATAATAAAATTATCCTGGCATAACTTGATCCACTCAAGTTGTTTTTTAAAAATTATATCTTTTAATTCTTCTTCTGATAAATGTTCAATATTCATACCGTTTGGGTCCTAAGTATATTTGTATATATTGCTTTGTAAACCTCTTTCGCAAAAAAACAGGGTTTTTTCAGCGTCGTCGCCTGATGACAATTCTACGTTTGTGGTTGGTAGTTTAATTGAGCCTTGTGTGGTGTAGATACACCAATGGCGCAAACGCGCCATTGGTTTCATATGAACTTATTCGGTTGTGTGTAGTGCCTGAACTAATGTGCTAAACTTCTTTAGTACATTGTCCTTGAACTCATCAACAACAGGGTTGCCATTATTTTCAAGTATGTGTTTTTCACACTCACCCATTAACAACTGAAACATAATCTCATAATTGAGTTGTTTCTTTTGCCCGTTGTCAATAACCATATCAGCTAGTGCTGTTGGTGTATTTGAGTTTAACTTCTCACTTAATACGTTTGCAATATTAATCAAATCATTATTGGGCATTTGTATCTCCTATTGCTTTGTACTCTGAATAATTTAATTCAGTAGTGAACTTGTTATACAAATCGTTATGAGCAATCTTAAAGTTTGCTGTCTCAAACTTTTTTCTTTTACGATTTATTTTTTGTAATCCAAAGCTGTTGCCATTGTCATCTTGTACAATGATTAAGTTTTGGTTTGTTCTCTCAAAGCAATCAACAATGTTTTGTTTCATTGTGTCTAACTCTTTAGCTAGTCTATTCGCTTTAAGCTTTAGTTGGACATAAGATAGAACTATTTTT
>Ga0208666_1001460_pt1 | contig 10445 bp, 9 predicted proteins | sample 5B_taG_FD_184078 | JGI IMG/M metagenome (GOLD analysis project Ga0208666, IMG submission 184078) | Marine viral communities from the Subarctic Pacific Ocean - 5B_ETSP_OMZ_AT15132_CsCl metaG (SPAdes) (version 2) | ecosystem: Environmental > Aquatic > Marine > Oceanic | place: Pacific Ocean...
ACACCAGGATCACCTGTTGCTGTTCTTAACAAACCAATAAGATCTCCTATTTGTACTTGTGAGTTTACAACCCCAAGCTCTAGTAATTCTCTGTAAGCTGCTTGTGCTTCTGCACTACCTGGACCCAGTTTTAATAATGCAGATGTATCTATACCTTCTGCAAATGCTTTCTTTAATAAACCAGGATTAGTTAAACCTTCAAACAATATACCATTTGCACCTGCAAACGCACCGGCACTAAAGAAGTTACGTAAGTGTGTGGGTATTGAAAAGATAGTTTTGGCCATCTGTGATATACCTTTTGGAAATAATAAAAGGTTTCTATAAAACCATGTGGCTGCTTTTTCTGCTGGGTTTGCACCTTCTCTACCTCTAATAACAGAAGTTAGACCTGCACCAATATCGTTTGCATTTTTAATACCATCAGCTATTTCTTTTGTAGTGTATTTACCTGACAATGGACTTACAATAGTATTACCACCTGGTAATTTTTGTAACACATCATCTATTTTTTGAATTTGAATACCTGTACCTGGTGAGTTAACAGCTGCTTTAGCAAGTTCTTCTGAGTCCCAAAAAAATCCTCTACCTCCACCTTGTTGTACTTTTGCATTTTGTGCTGCAACATCATCAAAGTATGTAGCTGTTCTTGCAACAGCTGATAGATTTGTCATTGCATTAAATATAGAATAACGTGGGTCTTGTATTTCACCAAACAATTCTCTAAATACTTTTGATCCTCTACCTTTTGCTTTCTCAAAACTTTTTGTTTTAGTCATACCGGTCTTATCTTGATATGCTACATCAGGTAAACCACCTGGTTTCTTTTTTACTTGTACTTGATTTATAATATCATCAACTGCATATTTTGCTTGTTCATAATATTCTGTGCCATCTGGATTAAAATCTTTTTTTCTAGTCTTATCTGTTTTTGCTAAATATCTTCTAAATAAATTTATTGCATTTACATATGCTTCATCTGTTGGTTTAAACTGTTGAAACAATTTAAACAGTCCTTTTGGTTTTTGAAATATTCTATACGTACCACCTAACCAACCTTCTATTCTTTCTTTCATAATCTTCTGTAAGTCTTTTGCACCTGCAGCTATTTTACCTTTTGAATTGTTTTGTAATATATTTATTAAATTTGTAAATTCATTTCTAGCTGAATCTAAGTTTGAAGTTATTTTACCAATAGCTTCTTCACCAACTTTTTTATCTTTTAATGTTCTAATTAATGTATCTTTTGCACCCGCATTAATCGGTTTACTAAGATCGCCTTCAAACAATACATCATTTAATTGTTTGTAAAATTTTTTTTGTTCTGCATTAGTTGAGCTATCAAAAAATTTACCTGATGAAGGATATATCTTATCTACTTCTTTTGTAATATTTGTAACAAGTTCTTTTGCTCTAAATGTATCTCTTGCTTTTAAACCTTGTTTAGCCATCTCAGCTTCAAATACTTGTCCAGGTAAATCTCCTCTTGGTCTAAATGGTGAACCAATATATCTATCTACCCATCTCTCAAATGCACTATCACTGTATGCAAGTTCTTTGCCCCGTGTTGCAAGAGCCTTGCCCCCTTTACCTACACCGTAAACAAACGGTGTTAGCAGTAAAGACTCAGATCCAAATTTAATTCTATTTAATAATCTTCTACCGGCTTCGTCTCTACCTTCTAATTCAGAATCATCTATTGCTGTGGGTCCATCAAAGAAATCACCAAAGGTACCTATCTCTTCTACGTCTGCAACAAATGTTTCTCCTGTTGCACCACCAAATACACCCGCTGCAAATCTTTTCGTTTTGGATGCTTTGTTTAATTCATCAGCTTTTGCTGCTGCTAGTGTAACGTTTTTAGATTTTAAGTTTGCATACGTACCAGCTTTTTTTGCTTTTAATGCTTTGTCTGCTAATTTAGTTGCAGCTTTAAATCCAATACTACCTGGTATACCTATCTGTGTAAATACTTCTACAAGTTTACCTGCTACTCTATCTTGTGCAGTATCTTCAAATATATTTATATCATCAAAAAACTTTTCTACATCACCTGCTGTATTACTATCTGCGCCGTAGTCTATAAGTTCTGCTCCAAGAGATACAACACCTTCTACAGTTTTAATTAAACCTGATGCAAGACCTGCACCTACAGATGCAAATACACTACTTGGATTGTTTTTTTCAGCTGGTGCTAAAGGTGCGTATTTTGCCATTTTCTACTCCTAGTCGTAGAAACCTATTCCAAAATCAGGTTTATCTATACTCTCTTTAAATTTTTCTGCTTTTTCCTTATCTACTTTTTGACCAAACAATCCTGGAGTTGTTTTTTCTTCAGGTATAAATTCAGCTGCATCATCTATGTCACTAGAATCTGCTGGTATAAATTTAAGATCGCCTGTTTCTAAATCTTGTACTAATTTAACACCTTTACCTGATGCTACATCAAAGTATACTTTACCTTCTGCACCTGGGTTAGCATTTCTAAATTTTTTAATATTTTTCTGGCTTTGATATAGTGTTGCATCAATTGGCTCTACTGATACAGACTCTACTCCATACTCACCTGTTAACTCATTATATTTAGTTTCAAAAAAATCTACTGCGTTTTGTCCTTTAATTAAATTTGGTGAACCATTGTTATCTTTAAATACTTCTGCATACGCCATAACGTTTGCATTATCTTTCATATTTAATTCTTCTCTTTTAAAGTCTAATTCTTTATCTAATCTTTTATCTGCAGCTGTTAATTTTCTATCAGTCTCACCTCTTATAAATTCTCTTTCACCTCTAAGTTCATTAGCTCTTGCTTGACTTACTTGTAATTGATTAAATGGATCTCTTGCAGCTGTTGCAGCTGTTTGAAATATATTACCTTGTGGAGGTGTTGCTAAAAGATTTAAACCAAAGTTAGTTAAGAAACCTGGTAGTCCACTTGTTTGAAACGTTGGCATTGATCCTTGTTGATAACCTGTTCTACCACCGTTAGCCATTTTTTGTGGTTGATCTAATCCTGATGTGATACCAGTTCCTGCTGATCCACCTATTCTAAACATTGGTCTTTTTAAAGTTCTGTTCATTATTTACTTCCTGGAAGAGTTAAACTTAAACTATTTGGATTATTTATTGCACCATAGATACCAGCAAGTGTTGTACCAACACCTAATGCAGTTTGTAATGGTGTAGGGTTAGGTACATTTGTTGATTGGAATTGCGCAGGGTATCCACCCATAATTCCTGTTACTTGACCAGCATATCTATCTAATTGTTCTTGTGGTAAGAATGTTGCTTGTCTTGTTGCTTCTCTTTGTGCATCAAGACCTGCTTGTGTTTGTGCTTGGTTCAGTGCGCCCAACTGACCTAAACGTGAAATATCTGTTCCTGTTGCTGCTGCTTGTTGCATTCCTAAACCTGATTGAAACGCACCTAAGCCTTGTTGTTGTGTTGCTAACGCTCCTCTGTTAGCTATGTCTTGTTGTCTGGCTCCTGCTGCCTGACCGAATCCTTGTTGCAAGAGACCGGCTTGTAATAAAGCTCGTTCTCTCGCAGCCCCTGTGCCAAACTCTGCGAGTTGCACTCCCGCTCGACCACTGCCGAGCGCACCCAAAGCTGCTTGCTGATCTCGTATACCTTGCTGTTGTATAGCTGTATTACGATCAAATTCTGAAAGTGTTGCATCAATAACTTGTGATTGATACGGTGACATAAAGTCTTGTACGTCTTGTTGGAAAGCTGTTGCTCCCAAACCTACTCCACCTAATGCTGTTCCAGCTGCTGTGCCTGCAGTTTGTGCTTGTTGTAAGAAAGGTGCAAAAGAACCTACACCTTGGGTTGCTAAATTTTGTGCTTGTGTTTGTAATGCATCTTGACTTGCTATTTGTGGTGCAAGTCCTGATAAACTTTGTTGTCTTGTTGTAAAGGCTTGAGCTGCATCTTGTCTTGCTTTAAATGCTTCTGCTGTCTCGCCTGCTTGTTGTGATATGCCAGCTATACCTGTTGATACAACCGGTACACCTGATTGTGCTACTACCTGTGTTGCTAAATCTTTTCCTAGATCTTCGACAAATTGTGCAGGTAAATTTCTTTGTGTTGTAACAGCCATTATAATACTTCCTCTAATCTTTGTGATGTTTTAAACATGTCTCTAGCGCCTTCTAATCCTTGCGATTCTTCTGATACGTCACCTCCGGATTCTAGGTTCTTCATCATGTTATACATAACTTCTGCGCCTTTGTCCACACTTCCGTCACCTGCATTTCTAACAGCGTCAGCTGTAAATACAAACTCATTCTTAGATAATCTTGCAGGGACATCGTCTGCTTTTTCCATTCTACCCATATCTACAAAACCACCTGTTTCTCTGTAATCTTTTTCTTGACCATCCATATCTAGTAATGGCATAACCTTTTTAGCCACAGGTTCTTTATCTGTAGATCCACCTTCAGCCATAAATCTAGGTGCAGTATATTCAAAAGGATTGGATCTAATTTTTGCTATATCTATACCTTCACCTCTTTCGAATTCTTCATCATCATCCTCGTCTTGTTTTGGTGTCATTAAACCTGCTAATGTTGATGCTCCTAATATACCTAAACCTGCTTTACCACCTATCATGTCTAAAAATCCTGTTCCTCTAGCTACAGAATCTCCAGCTGTTTTAAACCCTAATGGTTTACCCATCATAAAATTTTTAGCTCCCGTAAATCCAGGTATATTTGCAAATTTAAATCCAGTCATACCAGTTCTTTGTGCTCCTAAAAAACTACCTCCACCTAAATAATATCCGCCAGCTGCTATTAATGCAGCTTTACCTAAATCTGACTTAGCTATCTTCTTAACTGATCTTGTAACTTTCTTAACAAGTTTACCTAGACCATACATTTGTCTTGATGATTCAAGGTCCATGATCCCACCTACAGTCTCATCTGCCATACCACCTTCATTAAAAAATCTATACGCTTCTCTATCTGCAAATGGATTGCCACCAACGTTTGCATAGTAATCGTCTACGACCGGTGTTGATGCTGGTTGTGACATAGGTAGAAATGGATCTGCTCTAGTACCATTATTTCCACCTGTATCATCATCATCCTCATCATTGTTATAGGTAAGTCCAAACTCATCTCTTATTTTACCAGTTTTTCTAGCAATATCTACTAAAGTAGGAATACCAAATATAGGATTAATCATGGACATTGCCGCTAAGGTAGGATTAGATCTTCTTTCAGCGTCTAAATTTTTTAAATAATTAGTTGCCGTGTCTGCTCTTTCGTTTCTAGGAACATCTACTTCTGGATCTGGATCACCAAACTGAGCCATGTTTTTTGTTCTAGCTCTAGCCGCAGCTTCTGTTCTTGATTTTCTTGCACCAATTTCTCTATTGTCTCTAGCTGGTGAATCAGGTGTGCCAACTGTTCCCATATCAGCACCACCACCTTTGAGTCCTACACGTCCTCCTTGTTCTAGTAATTGTTTTGCTATTTGAGTTCTAGTTATGGCCATTTATCTATTCTATTTTGTTTTTCCTAATAAATCAAGGCTTGGCATTATCACAGTTACATCTCTTTGTATATCATCCGGTGATATTCCTTTTGCTTTCCATTCTTCATCAGACATGTATTTTTCGCCTGTTTTTTTGTTAGTAATTACTTCTATTATTTTTTCTGGCTTTAGTTCTTCCATTATGTTGTTATCTCCTTCTTAATATTTAGATAGCTAACCGCTACATCAAATGAATTTGTATTACTTGATTGTACAGTTAGGGTATTACCGCCTTCAACTATCAAAGGTTGAGTAAGTAATTCTGTTGTAGTATTAGCAGTTAAAGCTGCTGATTTTATAGCTGTAATACTGTTATTTGTAATTGTGACTGTAGGCGTTCCTTCTGATGTAACTAGTATAGATTTAATTACATATGTTTCACTTACCAAAGGGTTACCAGTTCCAAAAGGATTTATTGCACTTCCTGATGTGCTGTTATCTGTACCTACAAATTTATATTGATTAGCCATTAGTTTAAAAAGAAGTTAAATGCTTCTATCTCCTCTTTTAAGTCTTCTTGATATGTTGAGTTTAATTTCTGTACAATAGCATCTAAATCTCTTGTTTGAGCTTCTGCTATTGTGTAATCATATTCTCGTGAAGGTCTAGTTATAACTTGTGCTATCTTAGCCATTATCTACGTCCATCTGGTTGTGTGTCTAATTTAAAAGTTCCTAACTTCCAACTTTGAGAGGCACCTGTGTTTGCTATTTTTAATGCAACAGCTCTAGCTCTTGCACGTGTGTCTACTTTTTGAGTTGATGATGAAACGGTAAATGGTCCAAGCGATGAACTTGCAGACGTATCACTTGGATAATTTCTTAAATTTAATGTAATTTGTGTGTTACCAGTTTGAGATATAAAATCAGGTACAAACCTTCTTATCTTCATTAGATATTCTCCATCGCCTTTAAATGTTGCAACACCTGTTTGCTGTCCTTGAGCCGATCTTTGTTGAGTAATATCGTAATCTCCAGAAGTTATGTTTGCTATGATTGCAGTTATAGTTGAATTTCTATTTTGATCTGTCCCTGTTTCGTGTTCATAGTAGCTTGTTCTACCTTCCGTATTTCCTATAACATCAAAAGATGTATCTGTTTCAGCATCATATTCTAAAGCGTGAGGTAAACCAAATATAGCAGAATCTCTCCACATCGTTCTAGCTAAAGAACCAATAGTCCAGACAGGTCTTTGTGTTGATGAATCAAAATAATTATAACAAACCATTTTATTTACAACAGAAGATGTTGCACTTGGATAAAACCACATTACTTCACCATACAAATTATTTAATCCAGCAGATATCATTTGGTTACCGGATTCAATATTGATGTCATTATAAACATGATCCTCTACTAAACAAGGTAATGATTCTAATTTACCTGCATATCTAAAAAAACCATTTTCTGACATCCAGTATGCAGCACCATCAACTTCTACACATGCGTTCTGACCTGCAAGTCCACAGTGAGTTCCAACTTGTGCAAAGGCAAAAGTAAATGGTTGACCAACAAAACGTTGTGTAAATAAAGCTGTGTCTGTCCAAACATAGATTGCATCTCTACCTCTGATCGCTCCTCGAATTTCTGATCCATCAGCTAATCTTTGTGTACCAGCTGTATTGGTTGCTGTTGGTGTGTATGTGTTTATATCTTCTTGGTCCGAGAATCGGATAAACATATCATCTTGTGTTGTAGTATCTCCGATAGTTGTTTCTGTTCCAAAAAATACTAAGTGACGATCGGGTGTAGATACTAACATGTGTCTTGATGCAGTAGGTGCACCAGATATAATTGTTGCTCTTGTAGATGTAGCGTTTGATAAAGATGAATCCCATTCAAAACATGCACCATCGTGAATTAAACAAATTGCCTTGTCTCCAAAATTATCTAGTGACCACATTCCCGGATCGATTACTAAATCTCCTGATGCTGCTTCTCCCCATGCAACATAGTCTGTTGACGCAGTAACTGTTGCGTTATCACTATGAGATGCTGCTGTTGTTCCAGCTACACCTCTTGTACATCCTGTTAAAGTGTTACTACTAATCCCTGTGTAAGAAATTTCTTCATCATCTATAATTATAAAATTTGTTCCAGCACTAGAGAATAGTGATGCATCAGTTAAAGTAATACTTGTTACTGAAGAGTTGATAGCCCCATCTAAAGTTGTTGATACAGCAGATGAATCTTCTCCACCCCAGGAACCTAATCCCCAACCAAATCCTTTTGCTTGAACAGCTGGACCTACACTATAATATTTTTTAATAGTAATTCCACCTGATGTTGTTGCACCAGAACCTGACTCATTAGATAACATAGTGATTGTTATAGCTGTATTGGTAGGTGTTGATGTAACCATATATTTTTTACCATCAAAATCAGAAGCGCTATAGTTTGAATTTGTTGCTGTAGAAAAACCACTCATTAATAAAATATCTCCTGCAACTAAATTGTGTGCACTAGGATATGTTATTGTTACTGTAGGTGATCCATTGGTCGTGGTAAATGCATTTGTAAGATCGGTTGTAGATTGAATAGGGTGTATGTCATAAAATACTCCACCTGAGTATGCATATAAAATTCTGTTTGTACCGATGATTGCGTATTTTCTACCTAAACTATTAACAAAATGATGTAACCCACGTCCTGCTCCTGTAAGCTCATTTTCATTAATGTTTCCTAACTGATTCCAGCCACCTATTTTTTCAGGAGATCCGTATCTAAATCGTACATTATCACAATCTATCCACTGACCCTCTGCACCGGTAGGTGTCATCTGTTTATTAATACCTGGAAGAAAGCCTAATTTTTGTAACATTTTATTGTTTTAATACCCATTTATTGTTTTGTAAAACTTTTTTATACCCTTTACCTAGGTTGCAAGATAATATTATTCTATCTTGATTTGATCGATTAGGCTGACTGTAGTGAACTACGTCAGAGTCAAAGATTATAATATCATCTTCTTCCACCTTTATCAATTGATTGTTTAAGATTAGATCACCGGAATTGATTGGTTTTTGTAGATAATATACACCAGATTTTAAGTTTCCATTATCACTACTCTTATGATGAGCATGTGGTTTTACATAACCATTTGGACCATAAATATTAAACCAAAAGTCTAGTATCTCAAAACCTTTTCCAGCATGTAATAAGAATGCGTCCAATATAGGATGAAACTCTTTATGCTTACCATAGTTATACACAGTATCATAAGAAGATACCCCAAACGCTACATGAGAATATATAGAAGAGTTTATACTTTTTATCTTATCTAAAAGTGGTTTTTTGTTTTTTATTTTTATCTTTGTCTGTATCATTGTAAATATTTAATCTTAGATATTCCTCCAAGGGATGACAAAAACTAGCTTTTAAATCCCAATCCTTTTTTCTTTTTTCTAACATATCAATAGATCGTTTCCAATTATCTTTAACGTTTTTAAAGTCATGAGAATATAAACCATATTTAAGTGTAGGTTCATCTGTAGCACCCCAATTCATTCCTGTTGCTATACATGCCCAACCACCATCTTTAGGATAGAAAAAATCATTAAACTTCCACCTATTTATATCTTGAAAGAAACTATTATATTTTACATAATCTCTCTCTATTGAATAATTTCTTTTCTGTATATCTCGCCAATATTGTGTATCTGTTCTTTCTGATAGAGCATAGTGCAAAGCTACAAACTCAGCAAAGTTTTTAAAAAACGTATTACAAGTTACATTGAATTGTTCTTTTACAAACTCCGATATAGAATCTCTATTTAATACTCTAACTAATCTTGTTAAAAATTCATGTACAGATAATAGACCATTACTTTCTAAAGGTTCTATAAACCCTGCTGCTAAACCTATAGCACACACATTCTTTACAAATATTCTTTTATGTATACCTACTCTCATTTTTAAATTTCTAAAATTAAGATCATCTCTTTTCAAATATGATTTAAATTGTTCTAATGCATCTTCGTCAGATATATATTTATCAGAGTATACGTAACCTGTTCCCATTCTATTCCATAAAGGTATGTTCCATACCCAACCATTTTGTATAGCAGTACAATTAGTATATCCAACTAACTCTTTCTTTTTATCTGTGTAAGGTAGCTGCGTGGCCCATGCAGAATTATTAGGTAATATATCTTCGTAGCTTTCAAAAGGTTCTTTCAAAGCTTCTCCTAACAACATAGATTTAAAACCAGTACAGTCTATGTACAAGTCTGCTGTTATTTCATTTGAACTTAAAATTAATTTTTCAATACCATCTTCATTTGTAGCAACACGCACAACATCATCAATGACAACTTCACCACCTATTTCTTTAAATTTCTTTTCTAAAAATTGACCAAATAAAGCAGCATCAAAATGATACGCCGTATCTTCTTTAAAACAAAAACTACCTAAACCCAGATCCTTTTCTATTTTAGGATTTACAATTGTATTGTGGTTTACTAAAGACATGTTTGGAAAATATGTTTCTGCAAAATTACTTACATGAGTTTCAGGATGTAGTATTTTTTTAAAATGCCAATCATTTAATCCAGCTATTGTATTTTCTAAATTAGCAACACCAAAGGGATAATGAAAACCACCGTCACCTAGTTTATTAAAGTTTTCAAATCTAATACTTAATTTATAAGAAGCATTACATTCTTTCATAAACTCGCTATCTTCGAGTCCAACCATAGAGAGCCATTGATTGATATGTCCTAATGTGCTTTCTCCTACACCAACTGTTGGTATGTTGTCACTTTTTATTATTGTAACATTTTTATCTGGATATACTTTTTTTAAAGTATACCCTGTCATAAAACCTGCGGTGCCTCCACCTAATACAACTATCTTGTTCATAATATTAATTCATTATCACAACTTCCTATTTTACCTTTTGGTAAA
>Ga0208666_1001461_pt1 | contig 10444 bp, 15 predicted proteins | sample 5B_taG_FD_184078 | JGI IMG/M metagenome (GOLD analysis project Ga0208666, IMG submission 184078) | Marine viral communities from the Subarctic Pacific Ocean - 5B_ETSP_OMZ_AT15132_CsCl metaG (SPAdes) (version 2) | ecosystem: Environmental > Aquatic > Marine > Oceanic | place: Pacific Ocean...
AGCACATTTATTACTCCGAAGACATACTATCCAAATATATAATGGCTAGATTTGCAAAAGGTAGTAGAGCATTAGCGATCTCTGATAGATCCGGCGCAGCTTTTCCATATAGAGAAATGGTGCAAGAATGGACCGGTGCATGGGTACACACATCTGAATTTGAACCTAAACAACCACAATTAGAACCACACCCAGTAGGAGCTGATCCACAAGGATTAAAACATGCAAGACCTGCAAGAGTTGAGTTTCCTGTAACAGATATTTTACCAAACAATCCTTTTACAACGGCAGCTGCTTCTGGAACTTTGAGTGTTTCTTTTCCTGGTAATGGTTTAAATGAAGGAACATCTTACGTAAGATTTAGCGATGTTAAACAACCTGTGGGTGGAGTTGCAATTACAACTTTAGAATTATCTACAACATTAAATGGAAATATAAGTAGTTCGGCTACTTCAATTGTTTTAACTGATGGGTCAGAATTTCCAACAGCCGGATATATTGTTATAGAAAAAGTTTATACACAAGCTGATTTAGATGCTGGCACAATTACTAATCCATTATTAGTTGGAACATTTGCAAATGAAACTATTCAATACACAGGTAGATCTACACATACATTAACAGGATGCACACGTGGAACAGCTGCACCATTTAGAGGAGTAACTCCATCTAACACTACAGCGATTGCTCACACATCAGGTGCAAAAGTTTATGGCTCATATCTTGCAACAGCGATTGGAACAACTGTTATAGTTGGTCCTAAAGCATCACAAACAGAAACATTATATAATTCATTAACAGTGCCTTTAGTATCTAACGCTACAAGCACAGCAACAGGAGGCGGTTTTCAGTGTACAATTGGACCCGTAAATGATAGAAGTTAATTATGGCTGGATATACATACGCAAATTTAACAACAGATATTAGAAACTATACAGAAGTAGACTCTAACGTATTTACTGCTGCTGTTATAAATAGATTTTTAGAAAACGCAGAACATAGAATTAATTTAGATATACCTATGGATTCTGACAGACTTCAAGATGATGGTCAATTTGCACAAAATTTTAATACTATTACAGTTCCAACAAAAGCTTTATTTATAAGAGGTGTTTTAGTATTTGATTCTACAACATCAGATACAGGTGAGGGCGTATGGTTAGAAAGACGTGATCAAACTTTTATGTCTGAATATGTTGGAGAATTAACAGGTACTGAAGGAGGTTCAGCAGCTCAGGATACAACAGGACTTCCTAAATACTATGGTATGTTTGGTGGTGCAACAACAGGTACAAATTCAGCTACATCAGGAGCTTTATTGGTTGCTCCTACACCAGATAAAAATTACAAATATATCATTCATTATAACGCTCAACCAACTGGTTTAGAGACTAATACTAGCGGAACTTATGTAAGTAATTACTTTCCTCAAGGACTATTATATGCATGTTTAGTAGAAGCATTTATGTTTTTAAAAGGTCCAACAGATATGTTGACACTATATGAAAATAGATATAAAACTGAACTACAAAAGTTTGCAGCAATGCAAATTGGAAGAAGAAGAAGAGACGATTACACGGATGGTACATTAAGAATTCCAATCGAGTCACCGCCTCAATAATAGGAGCAAAATATTATGGCAATAGCATCGGCAGTTTGTACAAGTTTTAAAGTAGAACTTTTAAAAGGAGTTCACAATTTTACAGCATCATCAGGAGACACTTTTAATTTAGCTTTATATACAAGTTCGGCATCTTTAGGTGCAGCAACAACTGCGTATACAACTTCTGAAGAAGTTTCTGGATCTGGTTACACAGCAAAAGGAAATGCTCTTACTAGTGTTACACCAGTTGCATCTAGCACAACTGCAGTTTGTGATTTTTCAGATACAAGTTTTACATCAGCCTCTTTTACTGCTAGAGGTTGCATGATTTTTAATGACTCAGCATCAGGTGACCCAGCATGTGTTACTATAGATTTTGGATCAGACAAAACTGTAACAAGTGGAACTTTTACAATTCAATTTCCAACAGCAGACTCATCAAACGCTATTATAAGAATAGCATAAGGAGGAACTCCTTATGTCAACTACCTGGGGACAACACTCTTGGGGTTCTAACTCTTGGCAATCATCTACAATAACTGAAATACCAACAGGTCTATCAGCAACCACATCATTAGGTAGTGTTGAAGCTTTTCCTGAACAAGGTTGGGGTGGTGATACATGGGGACTTGAAGATTGGGGAGCAAACACCACAACTTTAACATTAACTGGTCTTAGCACTACAAGTGCATTAGGTAGTGTTGATGCTTTTCCTGCAACAGGTTGGGGTGGTATAACTTGGGGAAATGGTAACTTTGGTGATTTAGCTAATATTACATTTGGAATAGATGGTCTTCAATTAACATCTTCTGTAGGAACTATAGAAGCTTATAATGAAGTTGGTTGGGGCCATGATGCGTGGGGAGAAGAAGCGTGGGGCAGAGCAAATGATTTTGCTATGACCATAACAGGTGTATCTGCAACATCTTCAGTAGGGTCTTTATCACCTGCAGACGTAATGGGAGTTACAGGTCAATCTGCAACAACAAGTGTTGGTGATCCTACAATTATTGGTGATGTATCTTTAACTTTATCTGGAATAGCTTTAACATCTTCACAAGGAACTTTATCACCTGCAGATGTAATGGGTTTAACAGGAGTTTCTGCAACATCTGCTGTTGGTGCATTAACACCCGCAGACGTTATGGGAGTCACTGGAGTAAGTGCTACTGTATCAAAAGGTGAGATAACAATTTCTACAAACCCTGTAATAGATTTATCAGGACAAGCTCTAACTTCTGCCGTAGGTACATTAGACCCTGCAGATCAATTTATGGGTTTAACAGGAGTTTCTGCAACATCTTCTGTTGGCACATTAGACCCTAAAGATCAAACAATGGGACTAACAGGACAACAAGCAACGTCTAGCGTTAATGCTGAAGGATTAATTCTTAAATACTATGCAAGACGTACTCCTAAAACAAGTTCAGGATATACAAGAAAAACACCTAAAACTAGCACAGGATATACAAGAAGAACTCCTGTATAATTATGTTTGACTTAAAGATAAATAAATAATATAAATACACAATAATTAGGAGACAAAATTTATGGCATCAAGTTATTCCTCAGATTTAAAAATAGAGCTAATGGCAACTGGCGAAAACGCTGGTACATGGGGCACAAAAACAAACAATAACTTAAATCTTGTTCAACAATCTGTTGCAGGTTATGAAGCAATTAGTGCAGCAGCATCAGATGTAACTCTGGCAATGTCTGATGGAACAATTTCAAATGCAAGAAATGCTACAATAAAATTAACTGGAACTTTAGCAGCGAATAGAACAGTTACATGTCCAGATGGCATTGAAAAAGTTTACAACATAATAGATGGCACAGACCATGCAGGCAATACTTTAACTTTTAAAACAGCAAGTGGATCTGGAGTTTTACTTTGTGAAGGTAATTGTTATCTTCTTTATGCAGATGGAACAAATGTTGTTAAAGCAAGTGAATACAGAAAATGGAGAACTGTTTCAGCATCTGAAACAGTACAAGCTGGTGCAAAATTATTTGTAGCAACAAACGGTGGAGCTGTAACAATAACTTTACCTGCATCACCTGCAGTTGGTGATGAGGTCACTTTTGTAGATTCAAGATACACATTTGATTCTAACGCATTGACTGTTGGGAGAAATAGTTCTAAAATAGCTAACGCATCATCAGACTTAGTAGTAAATACTGAAGGTGCAGCATTTGGATTAGTTTATTCTGGTTCAGATGTAGGATGGACTTACACGGAGAAATAATATGTCAAATTACGAAGCAACAAAATACAATTTTTCAGGAGCAGACCTTACTGGTATCGAAGGCACAGCTACAGGTACAATTTTATCTTGGTCAGATTCCAGTATTCCAACTGGATTTTTAGAGTGCACTGGTGCAGCTGTATCTAGATCAACTTACTCTGCATTGTTTGCAGTTATAGGTACAACTTATGGGTCTGGAGATGGATCATCAACTTTTAATTTACCTAATCTTCAAGATAATGTCCCGGTTGGAAAATCAGGAACAAAAGCATTAGCTTCGACAGGTGGAGCAAATACTGTAACTCCATCAGTTAACAATACATCTATTAGTGAAGGGCAACTTGCTTCTCACACTCACACTATACCATTATCACCTCCTGGAGGTGACCCAGATCCAAGAATTCTGCCTACTTTTGGTGGTGGTAAAACAGGTAACGATGGTAACAGAACTGTTTCATCTACGGGTAGTGGTACTGCTCATGGACACAATGCAAATGCAGTTTCAACTTTACAACCATATATAGCTTTAATATATATAATTAAGACATAGGAATATTTATGAAAAAAGGAAATTGGACAATTATATTTGAAGACAAAAAAGTTATTAAAAATAACGGTGCTGAATCAGGTACAGGTTATTATGTTAATGATGATTCTTTTTGGAATGATTCTAAATTTTCTAATATTTGGGCAATTCAATACACAGCTGACGATGACACAGATCAAGTAGAGTATAGAGATACAACTCCTAACTCAACATATGATTCATCTGTATTAGGTGATATTCAACAATTTGTAGACAAATGGGATGCAGAACATTTAAATCTTCTTCAAGAAGAATGGGACAGTGACTCTAGAGATGAGTCTGAAAAAGGTCCAAGACCAACAAGTTACTCTTCTTAAATATAATATATAATATTTAAACTAAATCTTTGTTTATTTTTCTTAGGTGAAACACCTCGGTGTTCTATTAAACTTGGAAATAATATAGCTTCACTTTCATTACTTTTATAAAACAATGTTTTATTATCTACAATAAATTCAGTGCCTCCATCATTACTGTGGATATTATATAATATAGAAAAACAATTGTGTTCAAGATTATCTTTGTGAAAAAAAGTTTGTGAGTTTTGATTATACCAATTCCAATATATTCTAACTATAGTTCCTTTTTTATTTGTTACAATGTTAAAAACTTTTTCCGCAAAGGTATTTAAAATAGGGTGACGTTCGAAACCAAACAAGTTTTTTTTAAAACTAGTGTAGGCCATTCCTTGGTCAAAATCATTTAAACTGCCTTTACCTTTTTCAAAAGGAAATTGCCAATTAGCTACTTTATATAATTCTTGAATAATACTAACATTTGTTAAATTAGGTGTGTGGGTGTTAATTGTTTGAATCATTGCTTTCTGTATATTATATATGTATATTATATTTTATAAAAATGAAAGAAAAAATTATTAATTATCAGTTTTATCATTGGGGTCCTTTTTTATACAGAACCCAAGTAGACAAAAAATCTTTAGAAAAAATACAAAAACTTTGTAGCAAAAATAAAAAAAATGATTACAGAAAAAATTTAGCAGGTTTATTAAAACAAGAATATGGACTAGATAAAGATAAAATTTTTACTATTTTATCTGGTTATTTTAACAGTTACATAAAAGCAAGTGTTGAACACTATAAATGTAGTTATACTGGTAAACAAATTGTTATGGAAAGTGCTTGGGTAAACTACATGGTTAAAAATGAAATAAATCCTTTGCACATTCACAGTAAAGATTTATCTTTTGTGTTATTTATTAAAGTTCCAAAAAATTTAAAAAAAGAAGTAGAAGAAACTGTTAGTAGTGATAGTAAACCTGGAAGTGTAAATTTTGTTAATGATTTAAAAGACAATAAATTTTATATAAGTGCAAATAACTTTGTACCTGAAGTAGGAGACATGTTTATATTTCCTGCTTCTTTACATCACTATGTCAACAGTTTTAAATCAAACGGAGAAAGAATATCTATTTCAGGTAATTTAGAAATTATAAAATAATAAATGAAAGACCACATATTAGTAAAAGACAATTTACTGTCTGCAGATGAGTGTCATGAATTAATTAATACATATTCAATTAATTTAGAAAAAGGCAAAAAATGGCAGTCATATAATTATTATGATATAGAAGATAATAACTTTCAATTATTAAGTAAAAAAATTAATGTTGTATTACACAATGAATATATAACAAATTATCCCGAAATAAATTTAACTTCTTCACCATGGTCTTTAACAAGTTTAAGAATAAAACATTTTCCACCAGGTAAATCTTTTTCAAACTGGCATAGTGAACATAGTTTTAATTATGCAAACAGGGTGTTATCGGTTCAAATATATTTAAGTAATCATAATTGTGGAACTTTATTCTATAATGGTAAAAAAATAATAAGTAAAACAGGAAGAGTGGCTATATTTCCAGCATACTTTACTCACACACATAAGGGAGAAGTTTGTCCAGAAAACAAGGATAGATATTTACTTACAGGTTATGTTAGTTTTATATCACAAGGATTAAAAGAAGGATAATTAAATGAAAGTATTGGGAGTAAATTTTTCACATAATTGTTCTTTTGCTTATTTTGAAAATAATGTTTTAAAAGAATACTACGAAGAAGATAGATTTAATAAAGATAAAGGATTTAGACCACCACATCCTTTTTTAGGCGAGTACAATTATTTATCTTTAGATAAATTTAAAAACATTGTTTTTGATGCAGTTGCTATTTCTTCGTTTGGTGCTGAAGAAATATTATTAGAAAAAGCACATATAGAAAATATTTTAAAAAAAATAAAATGTAAAGAGGTTAAGTTTTATTACACCCAACATCATGTTCACCATGCATTAAGTGGTTTTTATTTTAGTAATTTTAATGAAGCACTGGGAGTTGTTTGTGATGGAGGAGGCGAAAGACTGAATCCTCCGAGACATCAATTTAAAGCATTAGAATCTATTTTTTACGTAGATAAAAAAAATGTTAATTATTTATACCAACATTTTTCTAATGTCGACACAGATTATTTTAAAGTTTACGATCAAATACCTTGTGAATTAAATTTCAAACATAGACTTCTTACTCAAGATAATTATATGGATTTACTTTGTAGTAATAAATTATGGGCAGGGTTAAAATACAAAAGATATAAAAATCAAGCTGGTTTTGGTCCTAATCAAGAAGGTCAGTTAATGGGTGTAGCTGCATATAAAGACAAAGATACAAATATAGACAAAGATGTTTTAGAAATAGCTAACAAAGCACAGGAAGAAACACTAGAGGAAAGAATTGTATTAATTAAAAAAGCCACAACCTATAGTGATTGTAAGAACATAATACTATCTGGAGGGTATCATTTAAATTGTTCTAATAATTTTAAACTTGTAAAACACTTTCCAAAATTAAATTTTTTTGTAGATCCAGTACCGTATGATGGAGGAACAGCAATAGGAGCCGCTTATCAATATGCAAATTATAACAAATAAAGAAGAAGCAATAGAAAAATTATTAGAGCAAGAATTAGTTGCTATATTTCAAGGTCACTCTGAATGGGGTGCAAGAGCTTTAGGTAATCGTTCTATGTTATTTGATCCAAGAAATAAAAATGCAAAAGAAATAGTAAATAAACAAAAAGGACGGCAGTGGTGGAGACCGACTGCAGCCACTATATTATATGAACATAGACATGATTATTTAGATATGCATACACTTGATGAATCACCTTATATGACGTTTGCAATAGACGCTAAACAAAAAGCAATAGACGAAGTTCCTGCATGTGTTCATGCTGACAACACTTGTAGGTTTCAAACTTTAAAAAGAAAACAAAACCCAAATTACTATGATTTAATAAAACTATTTTATGATAAAACAAAAGTGCCTTTGTTGTTAAATACTTCTTTTAATTTAAACGGGTATCCTATTGTTGAAACATATGAAGATGCTGTTTTTACTTGCACAGAATCAAAAATAAAATATTTATATACACCGAAAGATGCTACTAAATAAAAATCAAATACAATCTATAAGAGAAAACAAAGTTACATTTGTAAAAAATTTTGTATCTTTAAATAGACCATATGACTTTAATTTAATTAGTGATTTAATTGAAGAAAATAATTTACAAGTTATTTCAAAATCAAATTACAATAGTTTAAAAGATGTTTTTCAAATACGTGAAGTAATGAATCTATTAAAAGAATTTAAAGTGTTATTTGATTTTTTAAATAAAACATTTAAATATAAACATCACGAACAAAACAATATTGATTTGTTTTTAAGTTTTGTATCTCAAGCAGGTATACCCCACACTGATGAAGAAGATGTATTTATTATAGGGTTAAATGGTAACATAATCTATAAAGTTTTTAATAGTAAAATAATTGATTACAAAATCTCTAAAGGAGATTTGATTTATATTCCAAGAGGTGTTAAACATAAAGTTATAGGTATTAGTCCAAGAATAGTTATGTCGATTGGATTTTTTAGCGAAAGAATATGAAAAAAAGAAAAAGTAAAATAGAAAATTTTATAGGAGTATATGATGGATATATTCCAGACTCTCAGTGTAATGACGCTATAGATTTATTTAATGAAAAAGAAAAATTAAAAAAAACTTACGATAGAATTTTAATAGAGAACACTACTAAAGATAAAAAAAACGACAAAGCCATAGACATTCAATCTTGTATTGAATGGCCAACACGTTTTAAACCAATTATGTTAAATATAGATCAAGTTATGAATCATTATTCTAAACATACATCTATAAAAGAATTTTATGATGTACCTAGTTTTGAATATACTTACATAAAAATTCAAAAAACATTGCCTACAGAAGGTTATCATGTTTGGCATCTTGAACACGGTGAGTCTATGGATTCTGCTTTTAGAGCTTTAGTTTTTTCTGTTTATTTAAATGATGTAAAAGAAGGTGGTGAAACAGAATTTTTAAATCAAGCAATGAGAATTAAACCAAAAAAAGGAAGAGTAGTTGTTTTCCCTGCTGGCTTTCCTTATGTGCACAGAGGAAACCAACCTATAAAAGGTGAAAAATATTTAATGACCTCTTGGTTTTTATTACCTAAAAAATAATGATGGATTTAAAAGTAAAAGATTTAATATATAAAAAAAACAATATCATGCCTAAAGAGGTGTGTAATTATTTTATAAATTTATTTAAACAAAATATTGAAAAAACTCAAAAAGAAGCAAGCACTAAACATATTGTAAACGAAGGTTCGGCATATAAACTAGATAACTTTAAATCTCTAGATTTATCAAAACTATATAAAGATAATCCAGAAATAGAAAAAGCTAAAAATTTAGCTTTTAGATATATTGAAATGATGATTTTAAATTATACTCAATTTTTAAAAATAAAAATTACACCTGTTATTGGTAATTCTTGGTGGACTACAACCGCTAATATTAGAGTTATGAGATATCAAGAAGGAGAACAAATTTTAGATCATTTAGATGTTAACAAAAGAAACAGGGCTGCGTGCACTATAAATTTAAATGAAGATTATGAAGGAGGAGAGTTTAGTTTTTTTTCTGGCAAAGAGTTATATGCTTTAAAAACAGGAGATTCTGTTATGTTTCCAGCAGAACCTATTTTTATTCACGGAACTAAAAAAATAACTAAAGGCACTAGATACAGCATCAATTGTTTTTTATATAATAAAGATCAAGATAGAGATTGTTGTGGTAGTAAATAGTTATGATATTAATGAAATGTATAGAAGATAAATTTTTTTATTTTCAAGATTTTTTACCTAAAGAAGAATACAAAAAAATTCACAATGAAGCTTTTAAAGAAAGAAAGAAATTGTTATTTAAAAATGTAAGTGTTTCTTGGAATAAAAATTTATATCAAAATTTAACTGAACCAATGAGGGTAGAAATGACTCCTGAGTATTTTGCTAACTTAGCAAACATATGTGGTAACCTTCCTCACATACATTTAAATGCACAAAAAATGCGTTTTACTATCCATTATATGAAAAAAAATAGTGGTATAAATTGGCACTCAGACGAAGGTCATGATTATGCAATTACATATTATTTAAATTACAAATGGAATCAACAGTGGGGTGGTGAGTTTATGTATCAACATGAAGGTGAGTTTGGTTTTATTCCAATTATAGGTAATTCTGTTGTAATAATAAAATCTCCTATGATGCATAAAGTAAATACTGTATTATCTCCCATAATGCCTAGATTATCTATTCAATCTTTTATTTCTCCAGATAAAAAAAGATAGATTTCACATATAAAAAATAGTACAATCATCTTTATTTTCTTATATAAGGGGTTTATGTTACAAAAATTAGGATTTCTACCCGGTTTCAACAAACAAGTTACATCTACAGGTGCTGAATCACAGTGGACTGGTGGAGAAAATGTACGTTTTAGATATGGTACACCTGAAAAAATAGGTGGTTGGTCACAATTGGGAGACAGTAAATTAACTGGTGCGGCTAGAGGTTTGCATCATATGGTTAATAAAACAGGTATTAAATATTCTTTAATTGGAACTAATAGAATT
>Ga0208666_1001472_pt1 | contig 10395 bp, 17 predicted proteins | sample 5B_taG_FD_184078 | JGI IMG/M metagenome (GOLD analysis project Ga0208666, IMG submission 184078) | Marine viral communities from the Subarctic Pacific Ocean - 5B_ETSP_OMZ_AT15132_CsCl metaG (SPAdes) (version 2) | ecosystem: Environmental > Aquatic > Marine > Oceanic | place: Pacific Ocean...
ATACACGCGTCACGACCTGTACCGCTAGAGAATGTATCAACATTAAAAGATATAGAAGATGAACTTAAAGATTTTGTTAAAAACGGTTTTAAGCCTGGCTTTCAAGTGGGATTATCCAATTTTGACAACATATTTAGTACTTACACTGGTCAGTTTATTACAGTTACGGGTATACCTAGTTCTGGTAAATCTGATTTTGTAGACCAAATGGTAGTTGGTTATAACAACAACTACGGTTGGAAGACTGCTTTTGCTAGTCCTGAGAATCAACCTACATATTTACACGCTCATAAATTAATGAGAAAACACTGGCAAGATATGCCACGTGTAGATGATATAGATGGTGATAAATGGGAACAAGTGACAAACCATGTTAATGATAATTATTTCTTCATCGATATGGATAAATACAGTCTAGAAGCTGTGTTACGTAAAGGTGCTGAGCTTGTAAAACGTAAGGGTATTAAATGTCTTGTTATAGACCCGTTTAATAAAGTTAGAGATACAAACGCCCATTCAGATGACGTAAACCGTTATACAATGGATTATTTGGCTAAGATTGAATCTTTTTGCAAAAAGTATGATGTATTAACTTTTATAGTTGCACATCCTACTAAAATGTACAAAACACAAGATGGCAAAATTGAAGAGCCAACAATGTATAATATTAAAGGTGGTGGTGAATGGTATGATGCAAGTTATCACGGTTTGTTAGTACACAGAGATTATGAAGCTAAAACAACTAAAGTTAAAGTACTTAAAGTTAAGTTTCAAAATCTCGGTGAAAACGGTGGTGAATCGTTTTTTACTTGGGAACCAAGGTCTGGTAGTTTTATACCTCATGAAGATGAAAAGCTTGAAGCTGAACCAATGCCCTGGGAATAATGGCTTGGAATAAATGGAATAAAGCACCTTCTAAAAAACCGCCAGAGTATTCATGGAGTCCTGAAGAGATGAAAATGGTTAGTTTTGTTATGAAAAAAGGTATAAAAATAGCTATGTCACCTGATTGGAAACATGATTTTAATTACTGGCAAATAGATATAAAAGTTGGTAGAAGCAAATGGCATACTGATCCAAAAAGGTATACAGACGAAGAAGTTCATGAAAATATAATTAAATACTATAAATACTATTATGATAAATACAATAAATAATAAAGTCTTTAGAAATGCAAATACAGCTTATGAGTATTTACACGACAGAATAATACAAGATGGTGTAGACTTTGCAGATACTAAAGCCTTGTTTAACGTTGGGTTTTATATAACAGACTCACAAGACAACAAGATAATAAACAGAGAACGTAACTGGAAACTTGATTATGCTGAAGCTGAATGGCAATGGTATTTATCTGGTGATAATCACATTAAAACATTAGGTGATATATACGGTAAAGTACCTGAAATATGGAAACGTATGGCTGATGATAGAGGTTATGTAAACTCTAACTACGGTTGGCAATGGCAACGTCAAAACCAATTAGATCACGTTGTAAACCTACTTAAATATAATCCAGATACAAGACAAGCTGCAATATCAATATATGATTGTAAAGAGTACAAAGAATATACAAACGACACCCCTTGTACTTATGCTGTTCAGTTTACAATAATACATGGTAGATTAGATATGTGTGTAACAATGCGTAGCAATGATTTATGGTTTGGTTTTTGTAATGATCAATACTGTTTCTCTAAGCTGCAAAAGATGGTCTCTGATGAATTAAATATTGAACCGGGTGTATATTATCATTTTGCACATAATATGCATCTATATAATGATAAAATATGACAGATAAAATGTATTACTTATACCACATCCCGGGTAAGAAAATAGGGGTAACAACAGATCTTGAAGAAAGAGTTGAACGTCAACAAGGTTATTATCCAGATGAATACGAGGTTATAATGTCTACTAAAGATATTGATTTAGTATCTAAATGGGAAATAAGATTCCAAGAACAACTTGGTTATAAAGTTGATAGAAAACTTTACAAAGATTTATATAAACCAGTAAACCAAATAAGAATGAATAATATGAGAATAAATGTAACAGAAATGACTACGACATTCCCTTGTCCAGTCAATAAACTAAAAGGACATCTTATGGACAACATAGGTATGTCATGGGAAACAGATTTTGGTAATTGTATAATAACTAAAAAATCAATTGAATGGATAATGGACAATGTCAAATCATCACAATATACTAACGAGAGATGTTATGTATACAATAGAGCTTTTGCTAGATGGTTTGATAATAATAACGCTCATGATTTAGATAATGCTAAAATGATGAACAAAACCGAACAAAGAATGAACGGTACTTTAACTGGTGGTTTAGCGCCTACAGGTATTAGACAACAAAAGTATTGTGATGATAGTTGTTCAGAGGTTAGTATGTTTGAATTAATTAGAGAGTGGGCTGATAAAAGAGGTTTGTATGACAAAGGTGATCCTAAAACACAAGCATTAAAACTTGTTGAAGAGGTTGGTGAAACTTGTAGAGCTATATTAAAAGGTAACGATATGGAAGCAATTGATGGTATTGGTGACTGCGTTGTTGTATTAACAAACTTAGCTGAACTACTAGGTGAATCAATTGAAGGTTGTATTGAACAAGCTTACTTTGAAATTAAAGATAGAACTGGTAAAATGGAAAACGGAACATTTAAAAAAGATTAATATGAGTGATAGAGAAATATCAGATGCTAAAAATGGCATCACATCAAGAAAAGAATATGGATTTAGAGATCCTGTAGTTAGAAGCGTTGTTGATAAGTTTGTTAAACGTTCAGATGTTGGTTATGCTAAGTATGGCTCTACACTAGATGACGAACGTAGACTTAAAATGAAAGGCTTACAAAAGTATCTTAACGATGTACAAGAAGAGCTTATGGATGCCGTGCTATACATACAAGCCGCGCGTGATGAGCTACAAGACTTATCTGAAGAATCTTTAATAGATAAATTCAAAGACGATAGATATGAAGAAACGTTTTAAAAGAAAAAAAGGCCCTGTCAGAAGTAAGAAAGTTACTTTTGACGGGATAACCTTCGCTTCAGGCTTAGAAAAGTATATGTATATCGCTCTTAAAAAAGCTAAAATACACGCCGTGTATGAAGGAGCAACGTTTGAATTACAAGAGGGGTTTATATTTGATAACGAGTCATTTGAAAGACAAAGTAACGGTAAGGGTGATATGGTTAATAGAGGTTCAAAGAAAATATTAAACATAAAATATACACCAGACTTTGTGTCAGATACTTTTATAATAGAAACAAAAGGTAGAGCTAACGAATCATTTCCATTAAGATGGAAAATGTTTAAAAAGTATGTAAAAGTGAATCTTCCTTCTGTAACTTTATATAAACCTCAGAACCAAAAAGAATGCGACAAAGTAATAGAATTAATAAATGAAAGAAATAAATAATAAAATACTCTCGGATATAACTGTGCACATGAAGTACGCAAAGTATATTCCTGAGTTACAAAGAAGAGAAACTTGGGAAGAGTTGGTTGACCGTAACAAAGCAATGCACATTCGTAAGTACCCAAGTTTAGAAAACGATATAAATACTTATTATAAATATGTGTATGAAAAGAAAGTCCTTCCTTCTATGCGAAGTTTACAATTCGGTGGTAAGCCAATCGAAATTAGTCCAAATCGTTTATATAATTGCGCTTATTTACCTGTTGATCATATCGACGCTTTTAGCGAGGTTATGTTTCTCCTACTTAGTGGGTGTGGCGTAGGTTACTCGGTACAATTACACAGTATAAAAAAATTACCAGAAATAGTTAAACCACATAACGTTAGAAAACGTAGGTTTGTTATTGGTGATAGTATTGAGGGTTGGTCAGATGCAATAAAAGTTTTAATCAAGTCTTATTTAGGCTCTAAGAGATCATCTAAGATCAAATTTGATTATTCTGATATTAGACCAAAGGGCGCAAGACTTGTGACCTCTGGAGGAAAAGCTCCAGGACCACAACCTCTAAGAGAATGTTTAGTAAAAATTAAAGGAATATTAGATGGAAAACAAGACGGAGAAAAACTCTCTAGCCTGGAAGTTCATGATATTGTCTGTCATATTGCTGATGCTGTACTTGCAGGCGGTATTAGACGGGCTGCATTAATATCATTGTTCTCAGCTTATGATGAGAAAATGATTTCTTGTAAATCAGGAAATTGGTGGGAAAAAGACCCACAAAGAGGTAGAGCAAATAACTCAGCCGTTTTAATGAGACATAAAATAACGAAAGACTTTTTTATGGACTTATGGAAACGTATAGAGTTATCTGGTTCTGGAGAACCTGGAATATATTTTAATAACGATAAAGATTGGGGGACGAATCCCTGTTGTGAAATAGCATTACGTCCGTTCCAATTTTGTAACTTATGTGAAGTAAACGTTTCTGATGTAGAGACTCAAGATGAATTAAATTCTAGAGTTGCTGCAGCTGCTTTTATAGGGACGTTACAAGCTGGTTACACAGAGTTTCATTATTTAAGAGAAGTTTGGCAAGAGACCACTGAAAAAGACGCACTTATAGGCGTGTCAATGACAGGTATAGCCTCTGGCAAGGTTCTCAAATTAAATGTACATGAAGCTGCTGACCATGTGAAAATGATGAATAGAATAACATCTAAGACTATAGGTATTAAACCTGCTGCTCGTACAACGTGCGTTAAACCAGCAGGAACAACATCTCTAGTACTTGGAACATCATCAGGTATACATGCTTGGCATAACAAGTATTACATCCGTAGAATGCGCGTGGGTAAAAACGAAGCAATTTATAACTATCTTGTTATACATCACCCAGAGCTTATAGAAGATGAATACTTTAGACCTCATGATACTGCGGTTATAGAAATACCACAAGCTGCACCAAAAGGTTCTATTATTAGAACTGAATCTGCTTTTGATCTTTTAGATCGTGTGAAGAAAATAGCTACAGAGTGGGTTAAACCTGGACATAAGTCAGGTAGTAACACTCATAATGTTTCAGCTACAATATCATTAAAAGAAAATGAGTGGGAACAAGCTGGTGAATGGATGTGGAAAAACAGAGACAACTATAACGGTCTGTCTGTTTTGCCTTATGATGGAGGTACATATACACAAGCTCCATTTGAGGATGTTACTAAAACTAAGTATGATGAAATGTCAAAAGCTCTTCAGGATATAGATTTATCTAAAATTGTAGAGTCTGATGACAACACAGATTTATCCGGTGAATTAGCTTGTGCCGGTGGATCTTGCGAAATAACAAGCTTATAACTAAAACAATTATTATGAAAAAACTATTTTTAACGGCAAGTTTTGCTCTTGCTACAATTTTATGCTCTGCACAGTTTATAGCTGTAACAACTATAAATATGCCAGAGGATGACGCAGAGTGGGAAATGTCAAACATCACCGATAATATGGGTGTTGGGTATATGTTAAACGATAACATTACTTTAGGACTTGTAAAAAACGGTGAAGAGTATGATATATGGGGTAGATACTATTTTAGTAAATGCTACGCAGTTGTACAAGCTCCAACTGAAGATATGATGGACAATATGACTTTTGGTGTTGGTTATTCTATGAAAGTATGGAATGAGTTATATGTAGAGCCAAACTATATGATGTCTATGAAAGAAGATTCAGAAGGAGAGTTTAAATTAGGAATATCTTATAAATTTTAAATAAATAAATATGTACGGAGAAAACAATGTAATTAAATTGCTACAAAAAATGGGTAATCAGTTTAATGATATAGAAACTGATGCAGAAAAATTTGTTGAAGGTAACAACTCAGCTGGAACTAGACTTAGAAAAGCTATGCAAAATATTAAAAGTATAGCTCAAGAAGTTAGAGTTGAAGTTCAAAAACAAAAAAATTCTGTTTTAGCTTAACAATAGTTAACTAAATAAAAAAGGGATAGCCATTACGGTTATCCCTTTTTCTTTTATACTAAATATTCTTATTCAAAGAATACCATATATTCTATAACTGTTTCTGTCGCGTCGTTCATCTTGATAGTAACATCTTCATTGTTAGCGTGAGCTGCTCCACCTGTTTCGTTAGCATCCCAAGGAAACAACATCCAATCACCACCATAAAGCCTTCCTATATATGTAGGTGATCCAGTAGCTTCGCCAATACCTATTAAAGCATACTTGTCTGTAGCGGTGCTAGTGTTTTTGATGTATACTTTAGCTGATTTAGCAGCTGTTACCTCTAAATTACTTACTGTTAATAAATCTACTTCAGTTGCACTAGCTATTTTCTTTCTAGCTAATCCAGTTGTTTCTGTAATACCAGTTTCAGTTCCTGCTGTAGTAAGCGTCATCGTATTAGAAATAGATAATGCGTTGTCAGCTATGTCTGTACTAGTTAATGTTATTTGTGCTGTTGTTGTCGCCATTTTTATTTATTTTTATATTAATACTATGATGCTACTAGTGTTTTACCTTCGTGAATTAAAGCAAATTCAACTACTTGAGCAGCTGATATAGCTTCTATACCTACGTCTTGAGTTGCTGCTGCTGCTTCTAATGGGAAAAACGCCCAGTCACCAGCATATAATCTACCAATGTTTACAGCAGCTATATAAATATCTACATATTTAGTAGCGTCAGTATGTTTATTAGCTATATATATTTTATTAGCTTTATTTGCTCCTGCAGAAGTAGCGTCTATCATATCATAAACGTCACCAGTTGGAACTTCTAATCTTTCGTATTGGATACTGTCCAATCCCGTTGTTGTACCTGCTTTGTACAACGTTTGTGTAGCCGACAGCGATAATGAATCTGTCAGCAAGTCAGTACTTGTTAGCGTCAAAGTCGCTGTCGTTGTTGCCATAATTTTTTGTTTTTAATTAATTAATTGTTATTTGTTTTTTAAATATTCTTCAATATCTTTTATATACTTAGTTCTGCCATTTTTTGTAATAGCAATAACCTCTTGTTTTCTATTTGGTCTATCTGAAACCCAACTAATGTGAACCCAATTAGGATTACCATCAGGATATTCAGTACCAAATTCCCAAACCATTTGATCAAAATCTAAATTATCTTTTATGTAATGATACATTTCTGCGTTTGTCTTATGTCCAAACGTGTCGTCTATATCTATAGCTTGACCTTTCATATGTTGAGAGTATTTACTACCACCTATAGCGGTATTAACTGGTTCACCTCTAAAAAAGCTATTTATTTTTATTGGCCCACCTACCCACTCTCTCAATGGTTCAAACAAATTTTCAGCAACTTCTTTCATGCATTTAATTTGTTCTTCGTTAGGAGTGTTATCTAAACCTCTTCTATCCCCTGTTCTGCTGTATGTACCTTCATGCCAGCTAACATGCTTACTAATTTTTTCCATATTTTTAATTTATTCTCTCCATAGGTCCCCAAAAAGAAAGTTATCAACAACTGCATCTCCAAAGCTTTTACCTTCTGCCATGTCAGCTAGAGTAAAACCAGCACCGACAAGAGGTATTCTTTTTCCACCAAATTTTGCTATGAATTTTAATTTTTTCCTTGGAGATAAACTTTTGAATTTTGACAATGTCATTCGATTGGTAGGTTTGGCTTGAGAACCTGGATCTATTTTGTTTTTAATTTGTTTAGTTGTGTTTAATGCACCTGATATTTCAGGTGTCTGATCGCTAGTCAAACTTACTTCTCGATCTTGATCAGCATTTTCTCTATTCTTTTTTTCTTGAATTAATTTATTCATTTCAGGCATTGTCATATACTTTCCATCATACATAACTATCTTGTTTTCTTCTTGAAACTTTTTTAGTTTTTGTTTTTCTTCTTCAGACATATATTCCGTGCTACCTTCAACAGCTTCTACTTGAATTTGTTTAAAAGCAGATGCATTATTTGTATACTGCTTCAGTGTTGAAGCTGTCTTGTGCATAGGAAATCCTTTCATTTTAAAAGCCATAATATATATATTTTTTAAGTTTGTTTTACATTAAACCACCTCCCGAGTAGTCTGTGTCATCTTTAAACCGATCATGCGGCCAATAGTCAAAACCATCGTCTTCAGGAGGGTCAATAGTGTTAAGTAAAATATTAGTTATTGGAGCGTTCCTTAACCCAGTCTTAAGCATGTTTGACAATACTTTACCAATACCTGTTTTAGGAATGTTAATATTTTTTCCAGCTCGTTTAGTTCCCCCTATTACACCAGAAGCATCAGCCGTTTTATCTTCTTTAACTTCAGTATCTAAGTCTGGTTTAGCATTTATTCTATTTATTCTCTCTTGTTCTAGTTTTTTCATTTCAGATAAAGGTATATATTCTCCTTCGTAATAAACTACTTTATTTTTTTCTTCAAACTTTTCAAATTTTTCACGTTGTTCATCTGTTAAGTCATCAGCGCCAGGGACAGTCATTTGCTGTTGCTTAAAAGCAGAGTTTGTAGCGTGTTGCTTAAAAGTAGAACTTGTAGCATGTTGAGGAAAACCCTTCATTTTAAAAGCCATATTATTTTATATTTGAAAACCTAAATTTAATATCATAAATCGAAACTTTTTAGACGAACACCCTTCTTCACAGAATAAACAAGCTTTAATTTCTAAAACTGTAAACGTACCTAATCTAAAAGTTATTTCGTATTTTTCTTTTTTGTTACCTGGTTTGTAACCGTTAATCCAATCTATTTTCATATTTTATCTTTTACCGCCATGATACTCTGTAGCATGACCTTCGTTAATTAATAATTCGTTTAAACTTACTAATGTTAATTTTTCTTGACCATCAACCGTATCTAACATTATTTCACCTAAACATCTCCCAAATTTCCCTACTCCGTGAGACTTTAGCTGTATATTATCACAACCATCTAATAAAGCTTTAACTCTATCTTTAGCAGCTAAACCTTTAGCTTTCTCTTCTAAATCTTTAGTTCTAGATTCTGGAGCATTTATCCCCATAAATCTAACTCTTTTTTTTACTTTGATATCAAAACCTAAATCGATTTCAGCGTCAATAGTATCTCCATCAACTACTTTTAACGGAGAAATTTTGTAAGTATACATGTTTTAGCTTTTCATTGCTTTTTTACCCGCTTCTGTTTTCATATCTAAAATTTTCTTTTTAGCATCATACTCAGCCTTAGTTATTTTTTCGTTAAACAAATCTTCATTAAGAAATTCCAATTCATCCTGAGCGTCATCAAAATATTTTGTTGACTCAATTTGTTTTTTAGTAAACTTTTCGTCTTTTACAGGGCCTTTACGTGTTTTAGATAAATAATCTGTAGACTTAACTCTCTCTTCTTTTTGCTCTTTTAAAAAGTCGAGGTCTTCTTTAGTGTACGACTCGTCTGGTTTCTTTTTTTGTGGAGCTGGGGAATTTGTAAACCCACTCCATCCTTTCATTTTAAACGCCATATTTTTTGTTTTTATTTTTCATAAATAATTTCACAGGTTTATCTGTCATCATTAAAGTTCTTCTTCTTCCGCAACTAGTAACTGGAAAAGGATTGTTTTTCTGTATATAACCTGTGTTTGATTTTTTAAATCTTTCTTGTTTTTTAGTGCCAACCTGCATTATCTTATTATATAATTAATACCAAACTTAAAATCGTACCATTCTCTATTCCAATATTTATTATATTTACCCTCTGCAAATACACCTAATTGTTTATCTAGTTTTCTACCAAATATAACACCACCAGAATAATCATACCATTGATCTTCTTCAATATAGTTATGATAACTAAACTCGCTACCATCGTTGTAATGATAAGGTAGTAAATTACCCCAAGCATGTAACCAGTAACTTTTACTGTACTTGTAATAATCAAAACCTATCACTAACGAGTGTTGTATAACTCTACTTAATTCATTTCTTTTTCTTGTAGTGTAATTTGCTAATACTTGCGGTATAACAACTTCTTTCCAAACATCAGCACTATTAGCAACGGTGTTTCCGCTTGGATCTTTATACTCACTGTTTGCAACGTCTATAGTGTATCCTTCTTGTATTGCTAAGTAAGTGTAATGCAAATTGCCATTATCCAAGACCCATTCTTCTAGCGGATTATAACCGTATGGTTCTGCTAATCTATGTGCAGCACCTATACTAAACGCTAAGTTTTTGTCTTTCTTATATCTATACCTTTCTGATAACTCGAAATACTCTACATCAGCGAAACCATCTTTTAAATATTCTACTTTAGCAGCAAAGTGATCTATACATAAAGGACCATCACAATTATCATCAGAGCTGTATCTAATAAAATGATGTTGATCTATATAATCTAAACCTTGCTGTCTAGCGTAATCTATTTCAAATAAATATTCAAAACCTTGTACTTTACCAACCGTAGCAGCGTCTGTATAATTAGACTCTGTGCCATCATAAAAAGTAT
>Ga0208666_1001474_pt1 | contig 10379 bp, 12 predicted proteins | sample 5B_taG_FD_184078 | JGI IMG/M metagenome (GOLD analysis project Ga0208666, IMG submission 184078) | Marine viral communities from the Subarctic Pacific Ocean - 5B_ETSP_OMZ_AT15132_CsCl metaG (SPAdes) (version 2) | ecosystem: Environmental > Aquatic > Marine > Oceanic | place: Pacific Ocean...
TGTGTAGCATAATTATAAATTAATATTTTATCACAAATACCTGTAGTGTTAGATGTATTAGAAGCTGAAGGATATAACCACATAGCAAGTTGATTAAATGGATCAACAGCAGCACATATTCTATCAGCAAATGCTTTGTTTAAATCTACATCAAAAAATCTATTTACTTTTTCTGCACCTATTGAAATTACTTGATCGCCATTGATTTCAAAGAAACCATCATCTGCATAGAAGAATACTCTACGATTATCTTGACAAACTGTTCTACCATATACTGCACCTCTGTTTGGTGAGATTACTGATAATCTAAATACTGTTGCACCACCCACATAGTCCATACGAACTATTTGATTTTGTCTAAACACATAACCAATCTCTCCTGATGTTATATGTGTAATCTGTCCACCTGAACCTGGTAGGTCTTGCAAGTCTGATTGTTTAGTTCCAGGCGACCATGTTGCAATATCATTTATACCAGACCATTGTATTCTATTAGATGCGTTACTATGATTTCCTGTAACTAAAAAATCTCTAATAACTCCTGATACTCTAAAGTTTGGTAAAGTACCACTTGTTACAATAGTAGATAAATTTGCAAAATTAGTTGATGTACCCATTAAAAAAAATTGTGGAGCATCTACACCATTTGTTGCAATTACATAATTACCAAATTGTGTAAAAGTCCAAAAGTCATCATTAGTACCTGTAAGACTTCCTTTTCTTGAAGTAAAAGTACCACCAGCTAATTGATATATATTTGTGTTTGTAGAAACAAAATTAAAAACTGTATTTGAGTTATCTCTAAATGAACCTGCACCTCTACTATCAGCAGCAATATTATTTGATGAATAGCTTACTAATGATGGAAATCTTTTATAAGATTGTCTTGCAAAATAAACATTGTTGGCAACATTAGCACCAGGATTATTATGCTCTGGTTGGTCAGGAAGCCATTCGCCAAAAGGTACTTGCATTATTCTCCTATTGGTTATTATTTGTTATTGCAACATAATTATCATTAAAAGAACTTGCTACAGTTACATCTGATCTTTGTTGTAATGGTGCATTACCATATTGATCTTCTCTGTCATTTCTTTCAAGTCTTTCAAGTGCTGTTACATATTGTTGTTGCCATTGTTGTACTTGTCTTGGTTCAATACCACCTAAAAAATTAGCAGCATGATATAAAGCACCATATAAATAAATTGAAGGATGATTTGATAAAATATAATTTGATGTATTAGTTGATGATAAAGGATCAAACTCTTTATAATAATTAATTGTTGCTGTGTATGTAGATGCTGGAGTTGGAGCAAATCTAAAATTATCTCCTAATATTGTAAATGTGCTTGGCATACCAGAAGTAGAACTGCCTTTTATTTGATCCATTTGAGCTGGAGTAATATATTTTAAAGCATATTTAGTTCCACCTTCTACAATATACATATCTCTTAATTGTAAAAATCCTGTAGGAAGTGCAACTGTTTCTGCATTAATAGTAAATGAAGCATCTGTTGCATTCATTTTTCTTATTCTTAATTTTGAGTTGAAATCTTTTTCAGCCAACACTATAAAATCTTCGGCTATCTCTGATGTTAAATCTGTTCTATTTAACCAATTTGCTATTGATGTTTTTAATTCTGTGTATGTAGATAAAGCCATTATATATTACCTTCTGCTGTTTTAAAATATCTAAACTCTGTTGAATTTAGTTTTTTCTTTAATATTTTTTTTTGTACTTCTGGTGGTAGTGCAAACCAATTATTACTTCCATTATACTCATTTGCCCAAACAGATAAAGCAATAGTTGGAATACTAGCCACTCTCTTTAAATCTCTGGATTTAGAATATCCATCATTTAAATTAAGTAATCTTTTATTGTGTTTAAGATGGGGATCAATATTAACTTCTTCCTTAACAGCAATTTTACCTTCCATGTCATCTTTCATGTAGGTAGTTTTATTTAAACCATCAATAGTAATATCTTTTCTCATACTCTGCCTTGTCCTTTGTAACGACTTTTTTTAGCCATTCGTTTTTCATTTTTATTCAAGTCTTTTTTATGTCGTCTTGGTCTTTTCTTCGGTTTAGGTCTTGGAACAAAGTGAACAAACTTTTGTCTAGCCACTACGCACTCATTTCAGTTACATAGACATCTGTAGATGAACCATGAAATACTGCAATCTTTTCGCCAGGTGAAACTTTTAATATTTCTATTTCTCCAGATGGTAAAAGAGCTGATGTTGCACTTGCAGTAGGTGATGCACCTAAAACAAAATGAAAGTTAGCTGAACCAACTATTCTAATGTATTCAGTTTGTGAACCAAATGCACTAGATGCTGCTGAAGAATTATTGGTATTAATTTTTTGTGTAGTACCAGGTCTTAAAGCATAATTATAACTCATATTTTTTCTCCTAATTTTTTAGGGGGGAAGTATCGCTAGACAAGATCCCCCCAGTTAGTATTTATCTTCTTATAACAAATGTCACAAGTAATTTTTTAGCTCCAGTAGAACCACCATTAGTAATCATCTCAATAGTGCCATTTTCTTCTACTCTATTTGCAGCAGTAGGTTCAGCAGAATCTACAGTACCAGCAGCAGAACCAGAGTGTGCAACTGTGATTCCTCCATCAGTTACAGCAGTACCACCTATTTCAAAAGAAATAGCTGCATTGCCACCAGATATTGCACCTTGTAAAGCAGTAATAATTTTAATTATTTTACCACCATCAGGTACAGCAACAAAAGTTGATGAAGCTGTTGAAATATCTTCTATTTCAGCAGTTAAAAAGTAATCGTTAAGTGTTCTCATTTTTTATCCTATTTATTTGCTTCGTTCCGACTTTAAAATAAATCTTCAAAGACCAAACAAAATTGTTAATTGATTGATGGGGGATTGCTCCCCCACCAGATTAAGTATTATGAAGTAGTTAAGTCTGTAACTAATCCACTAGCTTTTTCGTTTCTTGACACAAGAGTGTACTCTGCCAACATAAATCTCTGATCTGCATCAGCAGTTTGTGCTGGAGTTTGTAGAGCAAAATCTCTTAAGAAAGCAACAGCCCAGAAGTCCATCTCTAATATAAGAGCATCCTGACCTTTTTTAGCAGCAGTAGCATTTGCACCTCTGATAAATCGGTTTGGAGCAACTTGTAGAGTTCCGAAATCTGACTCATATACATCAATAGAAGTAACTAATCTTCTATCTTCTGCTTGGTCAAATCTAGTTGAACCACCAGTAAAGCCAGATAGTTTTTGCTTATTGAAAGCACCAACCATAATCATGTTTGGATTTCCACCTTCATTAAAGCATGATCTCAATACACCTTTTAACTGATCTTCAGTAAAAGCTCTTTGAGTTCCATCTGTTCTAGCAGCACCATTTCCATTACCAGAACCACCAGCACCTGCATCAACATTGGTTTCAATCCAAGTTTGACAGCCACCTAGTTTTCTAGCAGTAGAAGCATTACCAGCAGCTTTTGCTACATTAGATAAAAGAGCAGTTTCCATATCTCTTTTTAATTCTTTTGCAGATTTTGCTACTTGATAAGCTAACTCATTGTTTCTACCAGCAGCAGTTACAGCATCATTTGTTCCTGATACTTGAACAGCTTTTGTAGAAATTTGAGTATGGTTTTCTTCTTTAGTAGTTGCACTCAATGTAGGGTAACTAATTGTTGCACCCTCAACTGCATGGTTAGCAGCAACATCTGCTAGTGCATCTGTTTGCCATTGGTGAGTAGTTTGTGTTGCTTTTTCTTTAGCAACTCCAGACATAAAAGGTGTTTCAGTTGGTGATATTGAATAAATAATATCTGCCAAATCTTCTCTTATGCCGACTGTTTGGTATGTTTGATATACAGCCATTGTTTATCTCCTTATTTAGGTTATTGTTTATAAATAACGCATCAAAAGATCAGTTGCGTCTTTTGGACTTCCTGACTTTTTCAACGCTCTAATTTGATTCAACCTAGATTTAGAGTTTAATTCTTCTTTAGTAGATTTTGTGCCTGACTTAACAAACTTACCAGATGGTTTGATTTTTTTAGAAACTAAATTAGGTTTAACTTCTTTAGATTTCTTATAACCCATTCCATCCATAATCACATCAAACATTCTTGAGTCATAAATTCTTGAAACATCCTCATTAGAGAATCCTTTAGAACTTAAATAACTAACAATATTTGATTTAACTGTTGCACCCTTTATTGGGTCAGCTATCTCTGGATGTCTTAAGTGAAGTTTTCTTTGTTCTTCTCTTAATATTTCCTGAAATTGAGTTTGCTGATGCTCTCTCAATTTTTGCTGTGCATCTTGTATCGTATTTTTTCGTTTCTGAATTCTACGATCAATCTTTGCAGCTTCAGTTGGATCTTCATCCCAAAGTTTATCTAGTTCTTTGGAATTCATATCGTTGTTAATTTCAGCATTCAAAGTAACTACCAAAGAGTTTAAATCATCCATCTTTGTTGAATACTGTTTTTTAAGACGATCTTCTTCAGATTTTAGCTCTCTTTTTTCAATCGCTATTTCTTCAGTCTTTCGTCTATAGTCGGCATCTTTTTGATAACCTGCTTTTAATTCTTCAAGGTCAACATCAATCTTTTCACCATTAACTGTAACTTGGTGTAGATTGGTTGTTTGTTCTTCAATCGCATTTTCATCTTCTGATGCTTCTTCTTCGGCTGGAGCTTCTTGAGTTTCCTCTTGTTGAGCTTCAGGTTGTTGTTGAACTTCTTGATTATCTTCAGCTTTCGCTTCTGTTTCTTTCGGTTCAACTGGTGTTGCTTCTTCTTGTGGTTTGTTGATAACACCTTTGGTGTCCATCAAACCTTCAATATGTTTAGCAGCACCTTGTACTGAACTATTATTCAGTAAAGGATTTGAGTCAGACATATAGTCCTCCATAGTTAAGCTGTCTTGCGACTTGGCTTATTCTAACCATTGTGGTTAAAATTTTGTATTATCTTGTTGTTTTCTAAAATCTTCTAATTGTTTTGAAGCAAGTTTCCCTGTTTCAATAACAGTCTGAAGATGTTGTTCTACTTTTCCAACAACATTATAAGCAATCCAAAGTTTTTCTCTGGTATCACTTTCTTTAGCACCAGTTTTTTCAAGTAGTGCTTCAGAGTAAAGTTTTTTTAGAGAATCAACAGCCTCTATAAAAATTTTACTCTCCAGTATTTGTTTGGCTTGGTTGGATCGGCTGATCTCCTCCGATCTCCTTGCCTGGTCTTTGATTTTCATCTAGTCCTTGTACTTGTTTGCTGAACATATTAGCAGATTGTTGTGCTTTTTCAAGAATCTTGGATTGATTAGCCATCATAATCTTATCTAGGTCTGCATCAGCTTTTATTTTAGTAGTATCTAGTTGTGTATTATATTTTAAAGCTATTTCTTTTATCTTTGCTTCAAAATCTAAAGCCATTTCTTCTGATTTTTGTTGTAGCTCTTTGTATTTTAACTCAACATCAGCAATTTTTCTCTTATTCTCTGCATCAATTCTAGTAAATTCTATTTTTTCAATAGGAGTTAAAGGTGGTGGTGCAGGAGGTGGCATCATTTGTTTTCCTATATCAGGATCAACAAAGTAACTTTCTACATTTTTAAGTCCTGCATTCTCAATTACTTTAGTTAAAGTGTTATAAATATTTTTTAATGTAACCATAGGCATTTCTTTTCCACCTTGTAATTGAAATGCTTGTATCTGTCTTTCTAAAATACTATTTAATGTAATTGTTTGTTGTTCTTTAGAACCTGTTCCAAGTCCTACAACGATTGATATATTAAATCTATCTTTCCATTCTGTAGGTTTTACAGGAACATACATATTATTAATCATTACAACTCTTTGTTTGTCTTGATACTTAACCATAAGTTCAAATATTTTTTTAAATAAATCTTTAACACCTGTTTCAGCAAATATTCTTGCAATCAATTCTGATCGCATTTGTGTTTGTGTCATCAAAGCATTTACACCAGTTGCAGTTTTAGAATTTAATGTATCTGCATCTAGTCCTTGTGCTGATTTTGTAATACCTGTTCTTGCTTCTCTAACAGTATCTAAATAAGATAATAATGGAAATGCTTGATTAGATATTGGTTGAGCTTGTAAAGGTTGCATGACTTGATTTGGTGGTTGTTTAGTTCTAACTACACCACCAGGTCTAGTTGTTAATAGATCATCCATGTTCACCATACCATCCATAACTGCAACTCTATTATTATTTGTTAGATACATATTATCTAATAGCTGTCGCATTACAGTTGATTTCATTAATTGAATATCTTCAACTAATTCAGAAACTGATCTACCATAAAATCTATGTGGCATTGGTATAGGTGTAATTGTTACAAATGGAATATTATCACATGGCATATTTTCTAACACCATAGAACCATCATCTCCTGCTGAAATTATTTTTCGCAGTTCTGCAATACCATCTTCATCCTCATCATATCTGACATAAGATTCATAAATTAAAACTTTTGTGTTTTGACCTTGAGTATAATTATCTACTGGATATTCATCTACATTTCTTTGCCTGACCATATTTTCAGTATTATAAATATCATCACTAGATGCAGGAATTTTATTTACTTCTTCTTCTGGATAACCCATAGCCACCAAGTCTGATCTTGACATTAAAACTTTATGAGAAACAAAATCTGCTTCTTGAATTGTTTTAGCATTACGATCAATTAAAAATTCTTCAGGGGGTACAGATTCAATTTTTATTTTACCAGTTTTTTTAATTCTTTTAATTTTGCAATTATATAAAACAAAGTCAGGAGTTTTTATTTCTGAAAGCTCTGTCATACCTTGAGCTTCATATTGTTCTATTACTTTTTCAAATTCTGCTTTGGCATCTTCATCTTCAAATTCTTCTTCAGCAATAATTTCTATTTCATCTTTAGTATCAGATAATGCTTCCTTATCTTCCATTGATAAGTTCTCATAAGTTTCAAACTCAACAGTTTCAGATTCATCCCAATAAATTTTTAAGAAACCATTTTTTTCAATCAATGCGTCTTTGAAAAAATTATATAATAATTGAAAGCCATCATTGTCTTTGTAAAAGACATGATTTAAATATGCAGTTGCTTGTTCAGCTAAAGGTACATCTTCAGCAGTTACAGGTTCACATTTAACAACTCTATCGGATGCTGTGAATACTCTTAATAAATTTGGTAAGATACTTTCAATCGTATCAGATACATCAGTTGATACTACTTGTGAACGACCATCTATTTCTGTTCCAAGTTTATCTCCTAAATAATATTCTATAGATTTTTTTCTACCTTCAGAAAGATTACCACCTAAATATCCTAAAGCATTTTCTATGTGATTACCAAGAAGGCTTTTTAATTTTAAATCAAATTCTATTTTTTTATCTGCCATACTAAACTATGTAACTTGTGTTAATATCAATTTGCTCTTTCCAGTTAGTCATTTTGCCACCAACAAAAGTACAACCATATCTAAAAGCATCTGCTGGATGACTGGCAAAGTTATGAATGGGTCTGTTTTTAAAACATTGGTTTTTATCATCCCACTTTTTTTGGTAAGCCTTCAAAGCCTCTACTCCTTGATATGTTTTATTTTTATCAAAATAACATTTAGGTAAGTCTTTTCTAACAGCTTCAATCCCATCTTCAATAGAAAGTTTTGGAGCTATATCAAAAGATATACCTAATTCAAGAGCTGATTCTAATCTTGATTTTCCGAAAGCTCCTAATTCCCTAACTTTTATATCATGTGGAGCTATATGTCTATCATATTTATAAGGTTTGGAGTCTAGCAGGTCAGCATAGAAATCTAATCCTTCTCCAGATGATTCTTCATAATCAATAACTCTAATTTCATCTTTATGCCTTTGAACAAACCAAATAGCTGTAGAGTCTTTTAATCCTAGATCCCACCATGTTTCCACATCTAAATTTTCATCATAAGGTACATCAGTAATTTTATTTGTCTTTTCTAATTCCTCAATGATTGCTCCATAGTATGATCCAGTAATTGCAGCTTGAAATGAACACTCAAATTCCTGGTCGTATAAATCTTCTGACATCATTTCTTTGGCAGAGTCTAATTCATCTTGATCTAGTATATTAGTTTCACTTGCCTTAAACACCCCAGTCCACCAATCCTTCTGCTCTTGTGCATCTTTATGTAATTTGTAAAAATAATTTTGTCCTTTAGGTGTGCCAATAAAAATACACCATCCCTTTCGGTCTGCCAATGCAGGTCTGATAATCTCTGGAAATATTGTTGGAGATATGCTTTGTGTTTCATCCATGACACATCCATCTAAAAATATACCTCTCAATGCCTGATCATTCTCTGCACCTAAAATTGTAATCCTTGCACCATTAGGAAAATCGCATCTTAATTCTGATTCATTAAATTTAACAAATGGTATGTTCTTGCCGAAATTTTTTATGTAATCCCATGCAGTAGATTTACCTTGTTTGAATGTTGGCGAAATAAAGGCATATCTTGGATTAGGTTTAGGGTTGGTCAAAGCATCTCTAATCATGTGATTGATACACATTACAGTCTTGCCAGACCTCCTATGTGCAACAACTACATTAAATCGGTGCTTAAGCATCTCATTGTGCAAAAATTTTTGTAGTTTTCTAGGTGTATATGGAATTGTGATTTCTGCCATTTTTAAATAAAACCCCCCTTAATGAATAGTTCTATTCAAAGTATATTGCAATGGGTTTATTCCTAGTTCTTCAATCATGTAATCGCTGAAGTCATGTGCTTCGTTTAAATCGTTAAAGCCATCAAAATGTATTATGACAGAATTAGTTGATTCTGAAATAACAACTAACGCATGAATCTTTGGTTTATCTGTTTTGAACATTATCGGCTCTCCTTGTTTAGATATATATACCTCCTAACGTAATATACGCAACGCAAAAAATCCTAGAAGGGGACACCCTTTTTGATCCCCCCCATAAAAACTATGCTCTTTCTAGTTTGCGCTGATAATCATTAAGTATCAGAAGCGACTTATAAGCGAATAAATTAAATTATATTAACGCAACAAGCGAACAGAGGCACAACTGACAAAAAAAATCGCTTATATGATGTGAAGGCAACTTTTTAAATAAATGTTCAAAGATAGTATGTCTATCAATGATATTAATATTGATTTTATTGAATTAATTTAAATTAATCTTTAGACCATTTGACAATTAATGGTTTATTATCAGCATTTGAAAGCTGTAGTTTCTGTGCATTGTCATTGTATTTTGGCAACAATTTGGATGCTTTCCATTTAGTTAATGCAACAGCTTCTTTAATTAAATGACTTGTTGCAAGATCACCTTTTCCATTTGCTTTGAAATCCTCTATTGCTTCTCTTAATTGTGTTGCTGTTTCTGAAAGTAAGTAATCAACCCCATCTTGTTTGGCTAATTCGTATTGTTCCCTAATTTTGGGTTTTTTGTGCATTAGCTTTCTAAATCCTTCCCATGATAGATTGAGGTCTTTTAATATGTTTTTAATTCCATTACCCAAAGCTAATTGGCAATAAATTTGGTCTAAAATTTCATTTGTAAATTTAATATTATTCATGTTATTTATCTATTGACAAGCTATTGACTATTATTATATACAGAGCTTATGTTTAAAATATATCAAAAAAAACTAACTAAACAAGGAGTATATTTATGCTTACAGCTCACACAATAGGAAGTAAATATAAAGAGGTTGCAAATAAACCATTGACAGAAATTACTAAACTAATCAGGAAAGATTTAAAAAATACTTTCAAAGATTGCAAGTTTAGAGTTTATAAAACTCATTATTCAGGTCTTAATATTAGGCTTACATATTGCAAAAATCCTGACAGGTTTGGTTATTGGGAAGGTTATAATGATAAACATATAAGGCTTAAAAATAGCTTTATGAAAGAAATCAAAGAAATAACAGATCAATATAACTTTGATAATTCTGATGGTATGAGTGATTATTTTCATGTTAATTTTTATGCCAATATTGTTTGGGATAGACAAGTAATGGAAGATATGGATAAATCAGGGTTAGTTAAAGATGACCCTGATAATGTCAGATAAATTAACTATTGACAGAATAGGGGGATTTCCCTTATTCTGTCAATAACAATTAAAAGAAAGGATAACAATGAATAAATATAAAATAGTTGACTGGATGAACAACAGGATATTTCCAGATAAAATCTTTGATGATTTTTTGGATGGATGGGATTACATCTATCAAAAATTCCCTAACGAAGAAGATCATCAAGAATATTATGTTGTTGATTTTAATCAAAAAGAAAGGGGTCAAATATGAACGACTTAAAATGGATGCTTATTTTTTTCTTAATTTGTGTATTAGG
>Ga0208666_1001475_pt1 | contig 10376 bp, 12 predicted proteins | sample 5B_taG_FD_184078 | JGI IMG/M metagenome (GOLD analysis project Ga0208666, IMG submission 184078) | Marine viral communities from the Subarctic Pacific Ocean - 5B_ETSP_OMZ_AT15132_CsCl metaG (SPAdes) (version 2) | ecosystem: Environmental > Aquatic > Marine > Oceanic | place: Pacific Ocean...
GTCGTAATAGAGTTCTGTTGCATTATCTGGCTTAACAACAATACCAGCTTCACCAGACTTAGGTTGTATATTTATCCAACCATTTCCAGAACCCCTAAGCAGGGTATCGCCAGTAGTATTCCAAATAAATCCACTACTATTGTTATGCAGTATTAATAAATCATTGTCTGTACCAAACCTAGCCTCAATATTGTCTCCATGACTCTGATGTCCAGTAAAGGTATTAGCTCCTTTAGAAGCAAGATTAGCTAAGTCAAGAGTGACATCTGTTCCTGAATCGTTGTACAGAAACTGATCAATTTTTAATTTACCGTATTGTGGCATTTAGAGGATCACCCATATTCTGTTAACTGGAACCGTCACAACAGCGTTGTTTTGAATCGTCATTGGTCCGACTGATACGGCGTTTTTATCACCATCGCCATCGCCAATTGTGTAAGAAGCTGTAACTGTGTATTGGTTTTCAAGGAACGACTCATCAGTTCCACCACCAGTTCCACCTCCGCCTGAACCACCAACAGCAGTCCAAGCATTGATTGATCCAGCTAGATATATTTTAGTGCTTGAGTCACTTGTGTTATGCCACCAATCACCTTCGTTCATCCCAGAAGAAGGAGCCGATGTTTGAATATAAACTTTACTTCCACCAACAGATTCCCAAGCACTGCCAGTCCACATCTTGAGAAGGCTGTTTGTGGTGTCGTACCACATGTCTGCTGTCTGTGCCGAGGGAGCAGAGCCTGACCTATAGATCCAAGGAGTATTTAAACGATCACTAGCAATATCCAATTCACTTGGATAGCCATTGATATAGATTATCGGTTTGCGTGTTGCCATTTATTTCAGTAGTACTGGGACATCAATGTTTAATGCAATTGTGTTTGCATCTAACGCTTCTCCAACGAATACGACATATTGATTAGTGCTTGATGGAGGAGTTGCTGATATCGTTCCTGTCCCGTTTAAAAAGTACCGCGCACCTGGAGTCATGTTTCCTTGTGACCAGCCAGTGACATTAATCTTTCCTGTGAAAATTAATTTTGCTGTATTATTTGCAGTTACCGCTTCAAGGATTAATCCAGCAACTGTTGCAATATCTCTCGTTGAGTTATGTGCTGCTTTTGCAAGTTTTCCATTCGCATCAATATAAACAGCATCGCCTATAGCTAGGTTGGTTGCTGCTGTTAACTCCATTGTCAGAGATGATTCATCCATCCCAGCAATTGCGGTTTGCAATGCTATTAAGGCTTGAATAACACCTCCCGTATTACTGAGATACTCTGCCGTCACTGTTCCTCCCGCTGCGACAATGCAAGCTTTAATGGCTGAAATAATGCCACCAGTATTTTCAGGGTAAGCCGCCATACTTACTATTCTAAGGACTTCTAAGGAATGATTACTGGAGCGTTGTTTGACCCTCCTTTTACTACTTCGATCATGGGATATTCAACGCCTCCAATTGTTACTGTACTTTCGAATTTCTGGTTGCTTGCATTAAAGATTTTAATTTCCTGTGTTCCTCTTTTACACCACCAATCATTTTGCCTACACCAACTAATTTCTGGTTCTTCGTGGTCATTCCAGAGCATTGGCCTAGCATCAGGTCGAATATTATCTCTTACATCAGTTCCAGGGAATAGTTCTAGGCCAACAACCTCTGCTAGGGATAGCGCATAACGATCGTAATTAATTCGATGTCTTTCGTTGTATTCATCGAGAACAGTATCACTAAATTCTTTCTCGAGATTTGAATCTGTCAACATTCCACTAATATTGTCTCCGAAATATTGTGTAGGAATATCATTTGGCTCATACCATGGGATTCCACACTCCCATCTCATGGCGTGAATGTGTTTACATTCTCGTCTCATATCTACCCTGCTATTCAAACTGCGCCACTGACGGTAGTAGCCTGCACCTTGACTCTCCCATGCTGCTCTTACTGTTCGACTTGCATTAGGCATGGGGAACATATCTTGATCGACATCACCTTTGGGAAATTCAAGGTTTGCTAATGCTCCTCCTAGGTGATCAGGACAACAGCAAAAGAATTTCGTTGAAGAGTTTAAACGTCTTCCAGCATTAAAGATATGTGGATTAGCTGGGTCGTAGTCTAATTTTTTCCAATATATCTTCCCATTAATTTCAACTCTTCCATACGGTCTTGACAGGTCAAAAAACAAATGTCCAGTCGAAGCATTTACTTCAACCAAAGTTAGAGCAACACTACCTGCTGGTTTAGGAACAACATTATCTGGATAATTTCCAGTGGTACCTGTATCTTCGAATTGATCACCAATAAATATATTAAATATCTGTAACTGAGAGAAACTCAATACTCCATTCGCATCAAACCGAAGCCTGTGGTTAGACGGATCAGGATCACCTGTAAAAGTCTGCTGCCTGGAACCAATAGTTACTGGAATAGTGATACTTCCTCTAGTCCTTTGTCCTACATACCAAACTCTTTCTGGACTCTTTTCACTTGGGAACATTGTGATGATATCTTTTGACGTACCATCGACAGCACCTGTAGTAAATCGACTATTACTATAGATTGACAAATCATCCCAAGTCCTACCTGTTCCGAAGTAATAAGCCTGGCCTAATTGCCATCTCTTATAATCAGATGTCCTGTTATATGACTCTAGGATTGTAGGAAACTGAGCTGTTCCGTATAGACCTAATCCTTTTCCTTTGCTTGGGTATAAACCTTTTGCCTTATTTAATCCAATTCCTTTCGTAACAGGTTGAAGCCCGAAACCTGTACTGAGGTTCCCGAGTCCTTTACCCATTATCTAAAGCTACTTGATGAATCGAAGTAAGTACTACCTCTCTCCTCTCCAGATCTTAATCCTGCTCTTGCGTATGGTCTGTCCTCTCTAACCCTTGGACCAGCCGTTACCCTGCTTCTCTTTCTTGAACGATCAGAGGTTGCAGTTGCTCCTGAAGTTAAGTCACCTCTTCTTCTGCCTGGAAAACTGCCAACACTAAATCCTCTCGTTAACTGTGATGTCTCATCAGCACGTTGAGCATTGATATAAGAATCTGCTTCTCTTCTTGCGTCGTCGTAATCAGACTCTAGTTGTGCATATTTTTCTTTATTTTTATCAAGTGCATCGTCGTACTCAATTTGAGTACCGCCATCATCAGTGTTATCAGTATTGTCAGTATTGTCTGTGTTATCAGTTGGATCAGTCGGATCAGTGGGATCAGTCGGATCAGTGGGATCAGTTGGATCTTCAGGGTCATCAGGAATATTAATACATCCATCGCCTGCGCTATTTAGCTGCTGACCTGCACCGCAAACAATGTTGTCAGGTATATCTACACATCCAGTACCTGCACTGTTTAATACTTGACCTGAGCCACAGACTATGTCTAAAGGTTCACATGCAGTGCCTCCTGGCGGTAGTATTTGCCCTTCAGGACATTCTATCTCTGCTGCTGAATTACAAGTTGATCCATCCCAAGTACCACCAGACTGAGCACATGCATACTCATCGCTTCGTCTGATATTGGCTCTTACTTGCTCCCGAGTCTGACCCCTTTCTCTTATATCGTCTAGCCAATATTTTCTACCTTCGTCACCTAGTAGACGATCAAGATCTTCTTCGTAAACATCACCTAGCCATTTCTCGTTACTGAGATTGATATTTGACGCGACTTCTTCACGAGTAGCACCTTTACCTAAATCTCCTAACCAGTATTCTCTGCCCTCGTCACCAAGTTCACGATTTAAAACTGTTTGATAAGTACTCTCTAGCCATTCCACATTATTCTGACCAGCACCATCGGTGTCGTTGATATTTTGATATTCATTACTACGCCTGACGTTGTCAACAACTTCTTGCTGAGTCTGCTTTCCACTATTAATTTGTTCAGCCCAATAATCAGCTCCTGCCTTTTCTGGTTCTCTATTTAATTCAACTTTATATGTATCTTCTATGAACTGACGAGTCTCTTCCTCTTTATCTTTTTTAATCTGCTTTGCTTCGTCAGAAGAATCAAATAAGGCAGCAACTTGATCTGCGCTTGTTTTTCCAGAATCTATTTCAGCTTTCCAATAAGCTTTACCTGCCGCATCAGGTGCTCTACCAAACTTCTCTTGGTAAAGCTGATCTAAATATGCTCCTGTATCAGCAAGTGATGACATGACTTAGAAAAAACCTCCTTGAGCAAAAATGTGAACTCTTGTATTCGCACTTGGAGCAGCAATCGCTTGATCAACTCCTACATAAAGCAATGCACTAGATGGAACATATAAGCCTGTATTTTTCTTATCCGTTTCAGTTGGATATGCTGCCATCGTTGCTGCTGGGCTCGCTAAATTCGGGACAGGAACACTTAATGGAGGTAAAGGAATATTTGTTCTAGTACCAACAGCCGAAGAAGCAATTGATGCTCCTCCTACATACGCCGAGTTTGCTGTCGTTATAGATGTAGCAGTTGTCGCTGTGCTTAAGAAAACTAAAACATTTCTTGCAGTGGTATTAGCTTCTAATGCCACGATTGACAAGCTATCAACAACCGCTCCATCGTTTCCAGAACAATCTACTAACACTACAAATCCAGCAGGTGCGGGAGTGTTGTAATCAGTTGCCGACGTTAAAGCTGCCGTGCCACCAATCGTCGCGAATGAATGCAGAGGTCTATCGACCAACAGAGGCATTTTGTTTGAACTACTCGTTGCCATTTAATTAACCATCTATAGAAAGTTTACTGAGAATTCAATATCGGAAGATCTCAATTAGACAGGAGAGATATCCCTGAGAGGTCCGCTATTCATTAGACCTAAAGATGTACTCATCCCTCTTTTCTGTGCCCTCTCTTTTACAGGTTTAACTTTGCCTGCTCTTTCTACTGGAACTGGAGGAGGATCAAATGATGAACCCCTTTGATTAGGTCTCGTTAATGTAGGTGTTTCATTATCGATAATCTGTTCACCATCACCATATGGATTTCTTCTAACGACCTGATCTCCTTGCATAGAACCAGCGGGGTCTGCTGGGGCTGGTACTGGTTGGAATGATTTTATATTCTGAGGATTGTTAGGAACCCCACCTTTAGATCCAGCTAAGTAGTTGTTAACTTCTCTTTCTTCCTGCCTATTGATGTACCACTCATTTGGTCGGAAAGATCTTTTAGCACCTTCTTTATACTTCATGTGCTCGGCTTTTTTTGTCATGCCACAGATCCTCCGCCTAAAGTTTGGAATACATAATTAGGAACTCTTCCTTTTGTAAACGATGTAATTAACTCATTAGCTGGATTGGGAACATTCCCCATATCTCCCCCAGGTGCAGGTAATTCTAATCCTGACTCTCCGCCAACTTGTGGTTGCATATTGGAGTTAAATGCTGGATTAAAATCATTCTCGGTTGTTGTTTTATATGACTGAGCTAGCAATGTGACGGGATCAGCAAAAGCATTCGCTCTATTTGTACTTGCATCAGTCAGGCTTGGAGCAAATTCCAATCCACCTGATTCAGGATCTATACCAGAAATATCAGCTTTCTTTTCATATACTGCTTCACTTTGACTAGGTACCTCATCTCTTTGTAACTGAGGTACTGGCTGTATTACTTGCTCATCCCCTGTCTGATTTATGGGCTGAGTGCCTTCTATAGCCTGACTTGCATCAAATGGCTTGTTTCCTCTTGGCAAGTTAATTGTATTTGACCTTGCTAATAAATAACCAGCACCTGCTCCTAACGCTGTAGGTAAAAGTTTTCCTCCACTTGCAATCATTCCCAAGCCTGCACCCATAACAGCACCACCAGCAGGATCAAGAAGAACCTTTCCATGCTGCTGAAGCATTTGATTCATTTGACTCTGACGATTTCTCTCTGTCTGAGCACCAGCGTTATAAGTCGGTAAGACCTCTTGTTTTTCGCTACTTGCTACGGAAGATTGACCTTCGATATTTTGTTCCGCTTTATCAATATCTACGATTTTCTTATCATCAAAATAATCTGTTTGACCAAGCATCTTTAATGCTTGCTCTTTTTTGCGATCAAAAATATCTTGTTTAATTTGATTATGTCTGCCTCCAACTCCAAGGCGGCTTCCATATGGTGAATTGTCTGACATGGTTCGTGGTTACCTCCAGTTTTGTGATCCAACGGCTTGAGCAATTCTTGTTCCAACTGCTGTATCAGCCGGACCCTTGATTGCCATGATGTATTCAGATCCAGATCGATCGAATGCGTATCTCCTTACCTCGTCTCGTCGATAGTTAGCCACATACAGAGTTTCAGCTAAACGATCAACTTCTCTGAGGTAAACCTCTCGATAGGTCTTATCTGCCTTAATAGGATCTGACTGCATGATCTGCCTGTCAGTATCCCCAGTAATCCGTTGGACCATGTTGGGCTGTGGAGCACTCTCAGTCTTGAAAATCTGAGAAAGCCTGTAGACCTTATCGCAACGATTTAGATGCTCAATGATTCGCTCATAGAAATAACTATCAGGAACCCGAGCCATTGCTTCTTCTAAACGAGCAATATCACCGGCAGGCAAATTCGCTCCGGTGTTATAGCCAAGATGGAACCTTGTACGGCTTTTGTCGTAGTCGTTAAGTTCCAACCGTAAATAAAAGCGACTTTCGCTTTATTCTAGGCAATGTAGATAAGGTCTTCTTTAAATACCTCATCCCAATCAACTCTTGCAATCTTTTTAAGCTGATCTAGTTTTGAAAATCTTTCTCCGGGTAGAGATAATCTGAGTTCGATAATTTTCTTAGCAGTAGCATATCCAATCCCTTTGACTTGCTTGGCTAATGATTCTGCTGTGGCAACATTCACATTAAGCCTTGTATCTAATGGGATTACAGCTTCTGGAATCTTATCCTCATCCTTTTCTTCCATGACAACTGGTTCAACCTTCTGACCCGTTCGACCTTTGTTTGCTTCGTAAGAAACAAGATCATCTAAAGCAACGTATTGAACTACGCCTGTTGCATTCTTGACCATTGCCCAGTCTTTGTCGTGATGTCCAATGAACTCGACAACCTGACCGTTTTTTTGATTTTGATATAACGCCATAAATTAAAAAAGAGCACCCCGTTAGAGATGCTCTTATTGTAGTGAGAAAACCTAGTAATTTAGGTCTCTGTGATGAATGGGATGTATGTATCATCCAATCCAGCAACCTCATCGTCTATGAAGTATGAGACTTCAACGATGATTGGTGTACCACCAGCTTGTGTAGAAGATAAAGCACTTCCAGCGCCGTTACCTGCTGCATTACGAACATAAACCTTAAGAGTTTCTGCTCCTGAAAGAACTGCTGCGGTTACGATTCCTTTCTTAGCAGATGCTGGTGCAATAGTTGTACTAGCAACTGCAATTGTTGGAGATGAAACAACAGAAGTTGTGATGCTTCCAGCCGCTGAGCCAGCCGCATCCTTCACTGCGATGGTGTCTGAGTTAGTACCAACTAGACCAGAAGCAGCATCGCCGACTCCTAAATCTTTACGCATATCAGGAACACGAATACCAACGTGGTATACGCTTGCTCCTGCTGGAACTGTTAGTCCTGTGATGTCGGCACGAACTTTGTCGTCGCCACGCATATCAGGGCTAGGAATGGTAATTGCAAACTCAGTAGCTCCTGTAGAAGTTACGAGCGCATAACCAACCTTGTGGTAATAAACACGACCTGGGCAAGCCACTACTGGCTGACCTTGGTAACTACTTAAATTAGTGACCCAGTTACCGGGGTATATCTTTTTAGCCATTATTAGTTACCTCCTCAATATACGAATGAGTAAGCAACGGTAATGAAGTCCTTATTAAGAATTTCAAAACCAGCAAAGAGACTCCAAATCATAATGATGAATCTTGAGAAATCATCATTGTTATTAAGAAGAATCTGAGCATTGTTACCACCAATACCTACGCCAACTGCCTGTGGTCCGAAGAACAACATTGGAGCAATTGTGTAGTTAGCTGCACCAGCATTTGCTGTGTCAACTGCAATATTTGCATTGATAGTTTTCTCAGGCAAGTTGGTTGATTCGAACCATCTTACGCCTTCAAATAAGAAACCAGTCACTTTTGTTATCCCGAAAGCTCTTTATCTTTCGGTTCAACATCTTTATCATCGATGTTGGTCAGACTATGTCATCAACTTAGTAATTAAGTTGTAGGGCACTCTTGGAGATGTTACTCAGTTTCCTGTCGATCTCTAGTCGTTGCACCTTCCAGATTGTGGTCTGGCTTGGCTCAAGATTCCCCGCTTTAGAAGGGGTTCCTTGAATTCACCCTATTTGCAACAAGGCTCACGCAGCTTGTTGGCCCACTGTTTGTTTAGGCATTACTGGTTGTCCAGCTACGAATCCTGCTTGTCCATAAGCTGGACCCATACCTTGGAAGAAGTTAGCGTTAGGAGCCTCGGATGGATTCATGGGGTTAACCATTCCATTCCCGGCGTACCGAGCTATCTCTCTAAATGCATCATTTTGCAGTAGCCGTTCATATCGCTTGATATAACTGGCTTTTTGTTACCCCGAAAGCTCTTTATCTCTCGGTTCAATACCTTTTCAATCGGTATTGCTCAGACTATATCATCACAGCTTTGTTTCTTTTGGAAACTAGTTCTGCGGAGGGGACTCGTGGAGATGTTACTCAGTTACCTGTCGATCTCTAGTCGTTGAACCTTCCAACTTGTAGGTTGGCTTGGCTGCTGATCACCCAGTTATAGGGGGCTTCCAGCAATTCACCCTCTTCTCTCTTATTAATTACTTAATAAGGGCGCAAATGATGTGCTTCGTGCAAATTTTCTAATGTTGTTTGCACTAACTACCTTTAGTAGGCAGTAAGACTCATTATGTCTACGCAGATGCATCATCGCTGTTGGATCAGCAATACATCTGTAGTAGCCGTCGCTGAACGTCGGCGTGTTTCTTTTACGTAAATCCTTGACGACCTGAAGTAGGTCAGTCTTTACGTCGAACTTAGCTGAAACCCCTGCACCGTATGTGTAAACAGGGTTACCTGCTGCTTTTGCAGCTCCACCAGGGAAGTAGTAACCACCTTGGCTAGATGATGCTAGGCCGTTAGCTTCTGCCTTGAATAGTTCGTCAGCAAATACTCTATCTCTCCAACGTCTGTAGTCATCCAATAAGGTCAATGCATTTCTTTATCCAAAGGCTCTTTATCCTTTGGTTCAATATCTTTGCCATCGATATTGTTGAGACTATCTCATCTTCCTTGTTAGGAAGCAGGGGGCTCGTGGAAGCAAATTACTGAGTTTCCTCTCGGCTTCTAGTCGTTGAACCTTCCAACTTGTGAGTTGGCTTGGCTGCTGATTACCCTTTTATGGTGGGTTCCCAGCAATTCACCCTGTTTGCAATCACTACTTACGCAGCGATGGGGCCATTAATTAACCCAATTGACTGATGGAATACGTTGAGATTACCAGTGTCTAAAAGTAGACGCTGTGCTGTTAAGAGAGTCTCACGAGCAACCTTGAATGTTGAAGGAGTAGTTGGAGCTGCTGGATCAGCAGGACCGGTGTACTCTTTCAGGTTGACGAGGACTTTGTCCTTAACAATGTTTCTGCTAGATGCTGTACCAAGTGTCTGATCAGCCGTACGCTCTCTGGAATCCTTATTACCAGGATTACCCCAGAAGCGATACAAGTATTACCCTATCGGCTCTTTATCCGATAGTTCTACATCTTTTCGATCGATGCAGGTTGGACTATCTCATCAATTAGTAAACCTAATTGTCCCGTTCTCGTGTCTCCAATACTGTGTTACCACTCGGGAGTTAGTCTCTGAACCTTCCAACTTGTAGGTTGGCTCGGCTGCTGATTACCCAATTAAGGAGGGCTTCCAGCAATTCTCGGGATTTAATGACCGCTATCTCTTAACGGTCTAACTGAACAGTTTGGCCGGGTTGTTTCGAACAAAAGTTGACGATGTAGCTCTTTATCTACATCCACAAGATTAAGGACTCTTGTGATCGGACTATATTATCTCCCTCAACATTACTTGGTAGGGGTTGGGCGCTCGTGGACGAATCATAGAGTTACCTCCGGTCGTCTAGTCTCTGAACCTTTCAGATTGTGATCTGACTTGGCTGCTGATTAACCTTCTTTACAGATCCGGTCTTCCAGCAATTCACCCAATTTTTCAAACAACTTACGTTGTATGGACTCCATCGAAGTCGTGAACAACCACAGGCTCTACAGCCATCTCGATGATATAACCGGGATGAGGTCTATAAAGCTCAGCCCCTAGCAGTTTTGGAAAATCATTATCAATCCACATTGGGATTTATAACTCCGAAACTTATAGGGAACAAATACACACCTATTGTGTGTTGTCTATATCATAAGTACATCTCATAGGGTAAAACTTTTGGAGG
>Ga0208666_1001479_pt1 | contig 10361 bp, 23 predicted proteins | sample 5B_taG_FD_184078 | JGI IMG/M metagenome (GOLD analysis project Ga0208666, IMG submission 184078) | Marine viral communities from the Subarctic Pacific Ocean - 5B_ETSP_OMZ_AT15132_CsCl metaG (SPAdes) (version 2) | ecosystem: Environmental > Aquatic > Marine > Oceanic | place: Pacific Ocean...
CGAGGTGGGGATTTTTAGTGTACCTATATAACAGTGCATTCTTATGAATACTTTCTATGTCATCAATGACGGGCAATATTCAAGCACTCATTCCTCTTTGTACGATGCCGTCGAAGAGATGCTCAACCTAAAACTTCTCCTTGAAGAGTCTTCTTGTCAGCCTGTCAATCTTGATATTTGTGCTGCTTAACACTGACCCCTGCTCAGATTCTGTCTGGGTGGGGGTTTTTTAGTGTTCTAATTCAACAGGGCATTCTGCTCTGCTTGTTTTTATGTATTCACTTAACGACTTCGACCTCACAGATTCTCAAGTTGACCTTGCTCTCGACAAACTTCATGATCAGGCTTTTGCAGCCCAACAGAAGGAGTCGTCACTTATAGATGCACACCAATCAGGTGGTTATTTAACAGCAGCCTTAGAGCTTGTGTATTCCGAATAGTTATTTGTCTTTCCCCTCTACTGCTCAGGCGGTGGGGGGATTTTTTATTGCACTGATATAACGGTGCATTTTTCTCTGCCAGCTTCGAGCTGGATATTTCTACATGGGCAATGCCACACCTAAGACATCTCTTCCTGCTGATTTCAATCAGTTAAAGAAAGAGGGTCTCGTTTCACTTGCTAAAGAGCTTGATGCTCAACTTAATCAGCCTGCCGCTGAAGCTACTCCAGAAGAGAGAAGCAAAGCTGGTGCCAACAACATGTCAGTCGGCCTGATTACCAAAGTCTTTTCTATCAAGAAGAAGGACGGAACTATCATCCCAGGTGGTTTCACTTTCAAGGTTACTCAGTCAGTTGATGTATACGCTGGTGGTACCAAGGAAGAACCTAAGTATGAGAAGAATATCTTCGTCCAAGAGACATGGTTCAAAGCTTGGGACAACGGAACCCCAGTTGGTACTCAACTTAATGAGTTACTTTCCACTAATGATTGGGCTCTCGTTCGTCTTTTCTGGAACTTCGATGGAGGTAAATCTTCTGGAATCATAGATAAGCCTATTCAGCGCACTAATCAAGACGGTATCGTCGAAGATGTCCTTGACGCTGATGGCAAACCTAAAACCAGAAGAGGTCTTCAGTACGCTCCAGACAAAAGAGTAGTTGGCTTCGAACTCCTCAAAGCAGGTAAGAACGCTCCAACAAATGTAGCTATTTAACACACCTACCCCTGCCAGTTTCTTCTAGCTGGTGGGGGTATTTTTATGTCCTTCACCAACGGTGCAATCCTATGGCTGCAATGAAGCGCTTGGATGACTACACCAATCTCAATAATCTCAGCAGAAATGCTTTATCTGAGCTGGCTGGAATCTTAATGGTATCTGGTAGCACTAATCAGGAAGTCAGCATGCTTGCTGTTGCCTGCTTACAAATAGCAGGTAAACCTGATTCACCAATGACCGATGAATTCCTTGCACGCAGAAAAGCTTATGAAAAAGCTGAGATAGACAGGGTAACTGCTGATGTTTGACACTGATGTTTTCGTTAGTGCCGAACGTCAAATCGAGTCGGACTACAGTAGAAATTGTGCCTTGGCATCAATTACCGAGGAGGCAGAAATGTATACGAAGGCTATCGATACTCTTCTTATGAAAATGTCTTCAGAAGATAGAGCAGCATTCATAAAGCAATTCTTTCCTCCTTGGTGGACCGACGATAGTTACCTTGAACGAGATGAGTGATGAAGTTAATGACCAAGCCTTGGAATCGTGTCAACAATCTGTCAATGAAGAGATCATGATGTTCTTTGCTCTCAAAGATATCTGTATCGACGTTGATGATTTTCCACGTTTTACCCTCCAAGATGTGTCTGACAAGCTGACCCTGAAGAAATTCAGAGATTCAGCAGACTCGGCACAAGGATAAGTCGGGGCATTGAAAACTACCTTATCGGCCAACCAGGGCGAGGTTAATGCAAAAAGTTTTCATGTTAGACCCCACTAATTTGGCCCAAGCTCCACCGTTAGGTGGGGCTATTTCATTTAAACCATCGCAACTGTGCAGATGCCAAAGCTCTACTACAAAGAGGTCAGCGTAGGTTGCATCATCTTCGACACTGAAGAAGAACTAACTGAAGCAAAGACCTCACTTGAGATTGACGGAACACCTTTTCAAGATGACGAGATTGATGGCAAAATTGTTCAATACGATCACTCGCTGGATTTGTCTCTCATCCGCCAAGAACTTTCCTGATTTTGGCTCAAGCTCCACCGTTAGGTGGGGCTATTTTATTTGCCCATATACAACAGTGCAGTCTTGCACTCGTAACTTATGACTACAAGTGGTACCGTCGTAGATTCCTTCTTACTCCCTCAAGTAGACGAGAAGGAAGACATGTCACTCGAACTGATTGAAAATGATCTATCTTTAGGTATAGATCTAGGTGAAATCCTGTTGGCTACTACTAAGAAAAGCTTATTCGCAATATTCTTTTTAAGTCACTTGACCAATAGGATATTCAAATACATGCGTCCTTCTTTAGTTCGATTCTTATATTGGTTCTCTAAGTTCTTATCATCCAGCAGTGAGATTACAAAAGATCTCTGCAAATCCCTGTTTGATCAGCACAAAGCAGAAACCAAAGAGAGAATCGCAGTAAGAAGATCTACAGCAGGCGTAAGTAGAGACATCAATGGTGTCCCAGTCAGGCAATAATTACTTCACCCCGATGGCATACTCTGTCGGGGTTTTTTATTAGTCCTTCAATGTATTACCGACCGTAAGCTACCTCTGGTTGATACGCACCACTTAACGAGAACTCTGGTTCACTGTCCTCTGGAGCCATGGATGCAAAATCACTTCCAAATGCATAACCAGAACGTGGCTTCCTTATTAAGTCACGAAGATTATTCTGTAAATCCTTATCTAAATCGTATCCCTCTAACCCTGCAAACCTCATGACCTAAGCACGTTATCCCTTTCAGCTTGACTCTGCTGACCACCAGCAATGTAATTAGCTAAAGCATTTAACGCTTGTCCTGATGCTGTCATTCCAGCGATAGTTCCTGCACCAGCTGCACCTAGACCGACAGGGATAGCAGTTCCTGGATTGTCGGCTATCAGTTGGTTTGCTTGTCTATATAAACCTCTTAATGAATTGTTTGGTAAATCTGCCTGCTGTGAATAATCTCTAGCTGCTTGCACTACACCTGCTGGTCCAAGATTTTCCAATGTCCTTGCTGATGGGGCTGGACCTATTCCTTCTCCCATCGTTTCGGCAATTGCCGCTAACGCATCTGCATCTCGACCAGATCTGATCTGATTGTATGCATCCATCTTCATTGCTGATCTTTGAGAACCCTCTGCTCCTAAAGCTCTTTCAGCTGCTTCCTTGCTAATTAAATCCTTTAAATTAGCTCCTATACCTTCTACATCACTTGTAACTGCTTGGCTATAACGATTATTTCTAATCTTATTAATTAACTCTTGCCTGTTCATTTTACTGTCGAACATAAGTAACTCTCTTTATTTTAGACATTATTTGTTTTCAATTATTAGCTCTATTCAACTGTGCATTTATTTATGCCTGTTGCTGAGAGTTTCTTCCACTTGCGTCATCCTATGACCACACTCGCACTTACCAAAGAGAAGCCCAGACTTCTCACTTTTAGGGACATCATTACTTACACCGCATATCACGATGGCATGTGGACCAAACGTAAAATCCGTTTCGGTAACGGCAAGAAAGGTACACCAGCTGAGTTCAAGACAGCATGGTCACAGCCTGATGCTTTTATCAAGAGATACTCTTTCGAACAATGGGAGTCGGCTCAAGTAGTTGAGAGCGGCGAATCATATATCGATGAGAACGGTAATACACATAAGCCTCTACTGATGAGCGATGGCTTCGAGGTAGAAGCTAAGCATGTTGCGGCGGCTTACAACTCTTTTAGTAATCGCTTAAACGCAATAGGCAAAGCAAGAACTCCAGCAGTAGGAGCTTCTTAATCATTTACACGCCCTAGTATGCAAATCGTATACTAGGGTGCTTTCTTTTATGTCCTCTCAAGAAGTATGTACATGGAACCAAACGACCCCAAAGAAACAGCAGAAGACACAACCCTCACAGAAGACTGGCAAGACCCTGACTTCGGAGGATACCCAAGCGAAGATGACGATGACTGACCCTCAATTAGATGTTCCTTCTTTCTAAAACCTAGTCCGGCCAATGATATTTCCAGATGCTTGGCCGGTATTATCAATCCCCACTCCTACCTCTATATTTGGATTTCCAGCACTTATTTCATATATCCTGCCATTCTCATTTATTCCTGAAGAATTAAATCTAATGAATGGTCCTGAATATGCTGGAGCAGCAAGCAGTACAGCGATTGAAGCAAGCAAGGCACTGATCACATTACCCACTAATAGGTTTCTCACGAAATAGTTGCCTTGATCATCCAAGTCGCTTTATAAGTATCACTACACAACTCATCTAAGTAATGGGCAATATCAATAGCCCCAGACTCATGAGCAGCTGGCTCAATCATTTTGATTAGCTTTCCATAATCGTTCAGGTTCTGATAATAAATAGACAGCATTTCTCGACCGTTATAACTTTCAACTTTCTTAAAACTAGGCAAAGCATCATGCAGCCCACAGCTACACATGGGCATCCAATAATTTAATGTCCTGACGAACTCACCTAATTTATCAAATTGTGCCTGATGTGCATCGTATTGCATCTTCAGGAAGCGATGGACAGAAAAGAAATTCGGAGCCTCGTAATTAAAGTGAATCAGATGTGCTTGGGTCTGTAATTCTTTTGCAAAAGAACTCAACATGACCAGCTTCTGAGCAACATTACATACCGTAGGCTTAGATTCCTCCGATACGACAAGTGTGTTTTCGGTTGTCTGTTCGTCCGGTGAGTATGTTTGCTGCATTTGTATAATTCTTTGTTTTCATTTTAGGAATATTTGTAAGCACTTTCAGCAGTGCATTTGTTCTTTCTTACTACGTTTATGACTTCTTCTCTGGCGGTCCAACCCAAACCAGAACTTGTGATGCCAAAAATAGGCACACTCAAACCCGAAAGAAAGGTTCTTTTCTACTTTGCTAATGATCGTATTCACATCCCTAATGGTGAGTACGAGAACAGAATTCCTCTTAACCCATTACCTAAAGACTCCAATAATGCTGGTGATTGTCAGCCTATTATCTTTTCAAATATCAGCGGGATATACATATTCGATGGCAAGAAAAATGACTATGGACAAGCTATGTACCTGGCTCTCCAATTCGAGACTCTTGACGAAGAAAACAATCCATTAGCTGCTGAAATTCATTGGATCTGTGGCAACGAAGGAGAAGTAGGACACCACAGCGCAAGGTTCAAAGAGAACAGGATTCGGGTTCACACTGCAAGTCTTGTCGCACAACTTTACAACTTTATGCAAAGTAACGTTGCATTGCAAGATCTATCAGGCAAAATGACTGTTACAAAGTGGACTAAGTCGAACCAAGCAGTCTTCTTCGACCATGACGACGTAAGAGTACCTTACGAATACATGGTTGATAAAGATACGGTTCCAAGAGTTTTCACTCACAGAGTTAATGCAATTGCTGAACACCTTGGGGTACGAAAGCCTTTCTTGACTGCTGTGAATGAAGCAAATGATTTCACTGAGGTTCCAATCATTCCTCCAGTCAATGAAGGCGTTGCCCGTGATCAAGAAAATGATCCAAAAAACCGAAACAGCTAAGCAGCAGTTTCCACCTGCAAGTGATCAGCATAAAAGGCTGACCTCTATGCAAGAAATCCTTACCGACGTATTCGACGAAATCGTACTCAAAACTCGTATCCACAATGACAACAACTAATTCCGAAATCATCAACAGCCTTGACAGGTCTTTCAAGCAAGAGATGCCTACTACTACATCAGGTCTCTGTACTAAAGAGCCAACCGATCCAGAAGCTCAAGCTTCTAATTGGACATCCAATCTCAGGAGAGAAGATGCCAAGTTCTTCCAAGGTCACAAACTCGAGACTCATGACAAGACACATGCGTCTACCAAAGAGTTACTGACTTCCATACACGCAAATTGGACTGTAGAAAGAGAATCTTTAGTCCGAGCATCTAATGGCCGAGCATTTCCTCAAATTCAACATTGGTACGAAAGCGGTAGTGGCGATGTACTTGGACAGTTCGGATCAATAAGAACACCATTACATCCAGAAAACTTTATTGATTACTTCAGAAAGTTTTGTATAGCCTCCGAGAAGGAAATTTCAATGGATATCATTGGCTTTGACCCTGTTTCAAAGAAAATATATGCAGCGTCCAAACTTACTAATTATGTCTCTGATCTTGAGCATGTAGGAGATAAAACAGATAACTGGATGATCACAACAGTTAATTATATGCAACCAAAATCTATTCAAACTTTTGTATGGCATAACGAATTAATCTGTCTAAATGGAATGGTTAGACCAGTGCAAGGTGAACAGAATTACCTTGCCCAAACCAAAGAGATTGTTTACGCAGACATTCAACCATACCTTCACAACGCAATTAAAACTTGCGAAGCTTATGACCAGATGAAAGATCGATTTATTAATACACCAATATCAAACGATGTAGCTTTTAATGTCATTCGTACATTCTTTAAAGATGAAGAAGGACTAGAAACTCCAACAAAAGAGTCCAAACTTCTCAATGTCCGAAAACTTGAGCAGCTATGGCTTATGGATTGCATCGACAACAACGAAGCTACTCGCCAAGGAAATGCATTCCGTTTACAGCAATGCTTCACTCAGTGGACTTCACATGAAAGAAAAGCAAAGTCAGACGACTATCGCTTTAGCCAAAAACTAGGTGGCTCACTCATGCGTATGGATAACCGTGCGACTGAATTAATCAGAGAGGTAGTCGGAGTCTGATGAAAAGTGAGCCTTGCTTTGCTGTAGGTCAACGGGTTCAACGCAATAACCGTTCTCAATTGAAATCGAATCGATGCAATTACAGAGAAGGTGTTGTCTTAAAACGTTGGTTTGGACCAGTCAATAAGTTTCGCCCCAAGGTGAATCAGTACTGGCACTACACAGTCAAATGGGATGACAAATCCCAATCCGATACCTATCTACAACAACGTCTTCTTCCTGTAAATGAAAAACTCAACTCCTTATCAACGCAACTTCAGGAGAACCATTGAAGAAGCAGCAGCTCCACTAATTGAATCACAGTCTCTATTTCGAGATCTGGCAGGGGTCTATTGGTACGACCTTGGTAAGCCCAGAGATCTCGTTAGGTCTGCATAACACATGTAACCCTCTCAGTTTAGTAGTTCTGAGGGGGTTTTTTATTGCGCCAATTTTCAACGGTGCATGTATGACTTCTCTTGCCGAGTATCTCTACTTCGGTAATGGCAACAAGAAACTCAATCGTAATCTTCATGCAAAAACTTTTACGTTTTCTCTTCCCGCAGGCTTCTCCTGCCCTGGTGCCAATCTATGTCTCGCAAAAGCAGATCCGATCACCGGAAAGATAACCAAAGGAGATCAGTGTTTATTTACATGCTTTGCTGCACGAGATGAATGTATCTACCCATCAGTACGCAAATCTCGATGGCGCAATTACGAGCTATGTAAATCACTGGATCACAAATCCTTAGTTTCCCTGATTCATCAATCAATTGCTCATTACGTTTCTCGTGATGCAACTCATATCAGATGGCATGTCTCAGGTGACTTCTTCTCCTCTCAATATCTCAAAGCAGTTATGGAAGCAGCAAAAGATTATGAAAATGATCTCATTTTTTATGCCTACTCCAAGGCGTTGCACTTCTTTAATGATCAACACACAGGCGTTCCACTTATTGAACGACCTCCCAACTTCCGACTTACTGCCAGCTGGGGTGGTATTTACGATTTCATGATCGATAAATTCCCTGACCAGTTTCCACGTTCAGCACGAGTAGTTAATTCCCGTCGAGAAGCAGAACTATTTGATCTGCCCATCGATGAAGATGACTCACTCGCGTCTGGTCCAATTGATCAGCACTTTGCTTTGTTCGAATCAATCGCAAAACGTAAGGAAACTGCTGCGTTGCGTAAGTCCAAAAAACTAATCCTTGTTTAGAACATCATGCCTACTGAATTTGCAATTAAGTACGAAGCCAACACCAAAATCTCTGACGAAGATATGACCGATTTGTTTTGTGCAATAGGTCAAGGCTCAGGTTACTGGGCTATGGACGTAGAGATTGGAAACATTCCCAAAGATAGTGACGGTCAATATATCGAAAATCCAGCAGAATTTGAACACGAATGGAAATGGGAAGCCGAGGGGTGTGCTGCTTGGGCTTGTAGCTTCAAGCCAGACGACCCGATCACTTTGCTCGAACACAACGAAGGTGATTCACCTACAGAAATTACTGACAAAAAAATTTCAGACTTGTTAATTGCTATTGAAAAGATATGCAGCGATAAAACAGATTTACATTGGGAATACGCCTCTCAAATAGCAGAGGCTTTTAAACCTATGGGAACAGAAATAGATATGGGTCAGATTGATGCTGAACTAGCAGATTTAATTTTTCAAATCACTGTTTTTGGGGAGGTGGTTTATGCCTAAAACTTACTGGTACCACCAAATCTGGATTGGAGATGAAAAGAATGGATCTGATGCTGCCTGCTACGAATATACGGACATCAAACTTTCTGATGCTTGTGATAAGGCAATGCTTCAGTTCTGGTATGACATGGACTATTCAAATGAAGATGGCTGGAATTATCCAGATGAAATTGATTTCTACATTTCAAAAGTTCAGCGCTCTCAATCCGAAATTCAAACGATTTACACGCTAGGAACTCCAGATACTCTCGAACACGCAATTAAGGAGGCAAGCTAATGACTAAATCAATGTGCGAAGAAGCACTTCATGAATACCAAGATTGGCTTAGCAAGTGTCCAATTCAAATTCATGCACATGGATTCGGGAGTAAACCCACTCTTGATAATGACGGCAAAGAGATTAAAGCAACTGATTGCTTCATGGCAGATGACGACGATACTCACAAAATATGTGAGATTGATGTCTACATCCCTTTAGTAGATCAGGAGTAAAACTAATGACTGATAAATACATCTATCGCGACGATAAAACTGGAACAGCTTATTGGATAGAGGACAACCAATTCATGTCTGCACCTCTATTTAAAGATGGCCGAGTCGATCACGACATGAAAATAGCGTTAAGCGACTGGGAAAACATGGAACCCTTCTGGGAAAGCAGCGTGAACTTTAAAAACTTAATACTTGTTCTTGAAAAACTATTGGAGCGACACTAATGCTTACCCCTGTTGAAAGTAAAACTACCGAACGCCGTAAAAGGTTTGCTCGTATCTATCCCAATCGTCTCAAGAAAATTAAAGAGTCCATAATTATTCTTGGTAATTGTGCTAACAAGAAGAACTACGAATACCCAAAGGAGCAGGTGAAGAAATCTTTAATTGCTCTAGCGCAAGTTCTTGTTCAGCAGGCACGGAAATTCGATTTAAATCTAGATATCATGTATAACGATAACCCCGTTGAGACAATCGATCTCAGGTTTACACTAGAAAAAGACGATGACTAACTTGGCTGCTATTTCAATAGAACATGACCGTGATGGAACTTGGGACATCTGGCGCGGCGATCACAAACTAGCAAGCAAAGTTCCTGCTAACAAAGTAGGAGAGATTATTCATAAGCAGATTGCAATCCCAGCAGATGAGCAGGGTTTATGGACATGCACCTGGTACAAACACAAGCTCAGACAATCTCATGCCTTCGAGTGAAACCTACACAACATCTCAATTAAATAAATACACAACTGAAGAACTACTCAAGTATCACGACCGTCTGGTAGATGATCATGATTACGACCGTTTTATAGCGTCTAAGGAGTTAAACCTCAACACATACAGAGCTAGTACGGGCAAAGAATTATTGAATCGAAACCAGTGGTCAAAACTTATCCGCACAATTCTTATTTCCAGGGAGGAAAACTAATGACTAAAATTATTCGCTTAACTGCCAGTTCTCAAGAAACTTTTGAGTACATAGTTAAGGTTCCTGACCATGTAACAGTTGAGGATCTCGAAGAGCTAGACAAAGACCACGATCTTTTTGAAGGTGGTCATTACACCTCAACCGATCCCATTGGCGGCGACTGGGAGCACGAAGACATAGAAGAAATTACAGAAAGTAATTTACCGCCAGGTACAAAGATCGATGAACTTAAATCTTATACAGCAGAAGACCTTGGTATTGAGGAGGAAAACTAATGACTATTAAATTAACTATTAAATACCTTGTTACTGGAAGACAAGGATTCACCGATTCTCATCTCTGTTCTTACGGAGAAGCTATTACAAAAACCT
>Ga0208666_1001480_pt1 | contig 10359 bp, 9 predicted proteins | sample 5B_taG_FD_184078 | JGI IMG/M metagenome (GOLD analysis project Ga0208666, IMG submission 184078) | Marine viral communities from the Subarctic Pacific Ocean - 5B_ETSP_OMZ_AT15132_CsCl metaG (SPAdes) (version 2) | ecosystem: Environmental > Aquatic > Marine > Oceanic | place: Pacific Ocean...
CGACCAAAGGATACGGATATCTCGTTTTTGATTATATCCCCTAGTCCATTGTTACGAAGCCAGTTAAACGCCGCTTCTTTATTTGCTTCTGTAATAGTAGCACGATACGACGTTGAAACTTTTAGATGTGATCCATCATGCAGTTTAAGTTCTGCAAGTCCCATCTCACTCATCATAGTGGGTATAACCTCACCTGATATGTAGTCTCTTTTCTTTTTTAATTCTTTAAGTTGTTCTTCTGCTTGTTCAATAGAAGATGCAACACCTTCTAATCTTTCAACTTGATCTGCAAGTGATTGAACACCTCCAGTATTTTTCATTGCATCTTGTTGGTCTTTTTCAAAATCAATTGTCATCTATTTCTCCTTTCTCGTATAAATTAATGTCAATCGGGTAGTATTTTCTTTCTTGTTTATCCCACTTTAATAAATTGTATTTGCCGTTTGTAATATCAGAGACGATAGAACATGCAACACCTATTATTGCTGGATCACCTGTAAGTAATAAATAATCTCCTTCCTTAAAATCTTTTAAACCTTTTCTTAATTTAAAAATTAATGGACCTGGAGAGAAAATCATTTGAGAAAACTCTGGTAATAAAAATTTAAATTTACCATAACTAGAAGCACCCATAATATTTATTTTAGGAGCACCTGCTTGGCTTCCTGCAATCTCTTGTATAACGTATACAATTGGTCTACTTCCAACAGCTTTATTTTCATTTATTACTTTCATACTTGACAATATAACTATCTAATATTATATGTCAAGTCAGAAAGATTATGGAAAATAAATTAATTATTATAAAAGACAATTTTTTAGATAAAAAAAGTTTTACTACTCTTAAAAGTACAATTTTTTCTTGTATGTTTGATACTGGAAATAAATCTAGGGATAATCATTTTCCTTGGTTTTTACAAGATTCTAAAGTTGACAAAGGAGATAATCATATACAACTGACTCATATTTTCTATCATAACTTCGGAGTAAATAGTGCTTATTTTAATATTCTTAAACCTTTTTTAAAAAAATTAAAAGTTCGGGCATTATATAGAATAAAAGCAAATGTAACAATGAAGTCTGCAAAAGACATATTTCCTTATGGATATCACACGGATCAAAACATACTTAAAGATAGGCCTTGTGGAAAAACAGGAGTATTTTATTTGCACACTACAAATGGACCTACTTCTTTTAAAGAAGGACAAAAGGTTGATTGTGTTGAAAACAGGATGGTTATTTTTCCTGCTGATATGGAGCATTCAGGATGCACTCACACAGATAATCTTTTAAGAGGGGTAATAAATTTTAACTGGTTTTAATCAACTATGAACTACAAATTTAAAACAAAACCATATAAACATCAAATGCTTGCTTTAGAAAAGTCGTGGCACAAGGAAACGTATGCATACTTTATGGAAATGGGTACCGGTAAAACAAAAGTTTTAATCGATAACATGTCTATGCTTTACGATAAAGGTAAGATCGATGGTGCTTTAATCGTAGCTCCCAAAGGTGTTATAAAAACCTGGTATGAACAAGAATTACCTACGCATTTAGTAGACCACATAGAAAATGTAACTGTATTGTGGCAATCTCATATTACAAAAGGACAGCAAGAAAAATTAGAAAGTTTGTTTAAAACAGAAACATCTTTACATATTTTAGTTATGAATGTTGAAGCATTTAGTACAGAGAAAGGCATGAAGTTTGCATCTAAATTTTTAAACTCTCATAAAGTTTTAATGGCTATTGATGAATCTACAACTATTAAAACACCTACTGCAAAGCGTACAAAAAATATTATAAGTCTTGGTAGATATGCAAAGTATAAACGTATTATGACAGGTTCCCCTGTTACAAAAAATCCTTTAGATTTATATACACAATGTGAATTTTTAGATCCTTACTTACTTGATCATTCTTCTTATTATTCTTTTAGAAATAGATATGCAGTAATGAAATCTATGCACGTTAGAGGTAGAACAATACAGGTTGTGCATGCGTTTCAAAACCTTGCAGAACTTTCAGATAAACTACAAGGATTTTCTTACAGAGTATTAAAAGAAGATTGTCTAGATTTACCACCTAAAATTTTTACAAAAAGACATATTGTTCTTACAGGTGAACAAAGAAAAGTTTATGATCAAATGAAAAAAACAGCTCTTGCTACACTTAATGGTAAAGTTACATCTACAGTAACTGTATTAACTCAACTTATGAGAATGCATCAAATAACTTGTGGTCATTTTACAGCTGATGATGGGTCAACTCAATTAGTTGAAAGTAATAGAGTTAAAGAACTAATGAATGTATTAGAAGAAACTGAAGGCAAAGCTATTATTTGGGCTAACTATCAAAGAGATATTACAAACATAATAGAAAGCATTGTAAAAGTTTATGGTCCAGGATCCGTGGTTGATTATTATGGATTAACACCACAAGAAGAAAGACAAGAGAATATTAAAAAATTTCAAAACGATGAGAACTGTAGATTTATTGTAGGTACACCACAGACGGGTGGTTATGGCATTACACTTACACAGGCCAATACTGTTATTTATTATTCTAATGGTTACGATTTAGAGAAAAGATTGCAATCAGAGGATCGAGCGCATAGAATAGGACAAACAAAATCGGTAACATATGTAGACCTTATATGTGAAGATACAGTAGATGAAAAGATAACAAAGGCATTACGTAAAAAAATAAATATAGCATCAGAAGTATTAGGTGAAGAATTAAAGGAATGGATATAAATGATATACCCGACATATTGTGTAGATAATTTTTTAGAAAATCCAGATGAAATTGTAGAATACTCTAATAAATTAAAATTCTTTAAAAATGATGATGGAAAATGGCCAGGGTCAAGAGTTTTTTTAAATGAAGATCCAGTTGCTAAATTTTTAATGCAAAAAATATGCACTGTTATTCACCCTTATAGAACTGAAAATTTTAATATTCAATTTATATCTTATTTTCAAAAAATAAATAATCAATATGGTGATACTGGTTGGATTCATGCAGATAATAAAGACGAACTAACTGCAATAATTTATTTATCAAAAAATAAAAATTGTGGAACATCATTATATCTACCAAAATCTTTTCAAAGTCATCCTATGCACAATGAAGAAAAACAAAATTTTTATAAAACTTTAAAAAAATCTAAAAATTATGATAGATGTTTAAAAGAAAATAATAGTCAATTTAAAGAAACAGCTTACTTTGAATCAGTATATAATAGGTTAATTATATTTAATTCTACTACTTATCATGGAGTTAAAAATTTTAACAATAAAGAAGATGATCGATTAACTTTTATTGCTTTTATAAGAAAAATTAATGATTTTAATTTAAAAAATGGTTATTTAGAAAGTAAAAAAATAATATCAATTCCTAATTAAACAAATATATCTTTTGCTTTACCAAGTATTGGTTTGTATTTTGTTTTACCCTCTTCTCTATACGCATGTAAAAATTGTTTTCTTGGCATGCCTTCTGTTACGCTGCAGTGTATCCAACCCGAGTTAGGTTCTCCGGGCGTGTAGTATTCTAATATTAATTGATCCCAATCTAGTTCTTTATGTATCCAATCAGCTAGCTCACAGTTGTCTACTCCTATTACTTCGAAGTCTGCGGCCTCGGCTTTAGCATGCTGTGAATTTGATGAACTATTAATGGCTTGGCACAAGATAGGACTACGGAATCCACTGGTCACCTTAACTCTGCCGAAATGGTCCCGAACGGGTTGTAAAATTTTTTCACAAAGTGTTTTTAATTTTTCTATTTGTTCTGGATTAGGATTGTTATTTATACCCTTACGGATTGCTGTGTCCGATTTGGTTAATTCCTCTAAAGTAAAATTACGTGTAAGTTCCATTTTTATGCAATGTCTGTGAGTAAAGTTATAAGGACAGCTCCCATACCTCCAACTATCCAATATTCTAATCTTTTAATTCGTTCCTGCATTTCTTTTATTTGTTCAAAGGTTTGCTTTTGCATTATTCTGCAAAGCTTTTCGTGTGATTCTATTTTTTGTAATGCTGATTTTTTTGCCATTACGTTGTTCTCCTTAACCTTTGTCTGATTACCTGTTCCTCTGGAGATAGTAATGCAGTTTCAGTTGATGTCAAGTTAGTTGTAGGATCTACATTTTGCACATTTGCTTGTGTATTTACAGTTGGTTGTGGTAAACTTGGTAGCGGTGGTGTTGCAATATCTTCAAATAAATAATCATTTAACTCTACATCAAACGCACCATCTAATGGTAATGATCTAAATTCACCAGCCATTAATCTTAATGTAGATGCAACTTCTCTAAAAATATTCGGATCACCAAGATTCATTGCAATCTCTTGAAATCTTTCTTGTATATCATTAGATGGAAAGTATGGTTCAAACTTACCTTTTGCTAAATTTCTAAATGTTTCATCACTTAATTGTCTATCTTTAAATTCTGTTCTTAATCTATTATTGTCTACACCTAAAATATTTGCAGCATTTATATTTTTATTCATTTCTTGTTGAACTAGAAATCTAGCTCTATTTGAATTATAATATGCTTGAATAACATCATTTGGTTTTATTCTACCCCCTCTTAATATTCCAAAATAACCACCAGTGAATTCTCTTCTAGCATTTCTTATACCTGTTTGATATTCAGCAATCTTAAATCCCATAGATGCTAATGGATCTACTTTAATAGGACGTAGTCCCATAAACCCTGCTAGCTCTGGTCCTATGTTTAATACTTCTCCACGTTTGTCAGGAGTTCCAAAAGCAGCTTGACCTAATCTTTGAAACTGTTTGTACGATGGTGCAAGTGCTTGACCTAAATGTAAAAATCTAATTGCAGCTTTGTTTCCTGCTGGTGTTTGGTCCGTGTACAGTTGTCTACCTTCCTGCGTTCTACCACCTCTAACAGTTAAATCTGTTACAGCTTCTGTCCAAATAGATTCTGATATAAATGGATTCATGATTTCTGCACCAGCTTCGTTTACACCATTTACAAAACCAGATAACAATGTTTGATCTGTTGCTTCACCAGCTACAATATTATTTGTTAATGTTCTAAATGGTCTTGCAATTACATCGTATGCATTACTGTGACTAAAATCTATATATCTTAACTCACCATCATCATCTCTTATTGGAATTAATGTAGAGTTTTTTGACCATTCAGGTACAAACTGTCGTAAAGCTTGTATCTCCTCTTCACTTACATCATATATCCATTTTGCACCTTCAACAGCTGTAGCTGGAACTACAGTCAATGTAGTTGCCATACCAGTTAATCTTTTAAATCCTGTGCCATACATAACATTGTTATTTTTAACAAGACCTTTACCTTCTATGTTTACATATGGTGTAACATTACTACCTATAATTCTTTCACCTGCTGCTGGTGTGTGTCTCATTTCTTTTAAACCTTGTTCTGCAATGTTAGTTGTAGTTCTAATTATCTCTGATGGAAATGACATAAAATTACCAATCGGTAATATTCTTGCAGTTTTAACAACTGACCCAACGTATGCATAGTTTGGTACAGTATTTTTTACAATATTAGCTGCATCTACTTTTAATCCTTGTATAACTTCTGGTGTTAAATCAACACCTTGTTTAACAGCTCCTTGTTTTAATCTATCCAACTCAACCACATAGTTTGTAATTTTCCATGTGTCGTCCTCTGCAACATACTTACCTTGAAAGAAGTCACCAAGTTTTTTTAATTTAGACATAAAAGGTCGTAAGATTGTATCTGTACTAACAACACCAGGGTCTCCTGTTGCTGTTTTTAACAAACCAATAAGATCTCCTATTTGTACTTGTGAGTTTACAACTCCAAGCTCTAGTAATTCTCTGTAAGCTTTTTGTGCTTCTGGACTACCTGGGCCCAGTTTAAATAATGCAGATGTATCTATACCTTCTGCAAATGCTTTCTTTAATAAACCTGGATTAGTTAAACCTTCAAACAATATACCATTTGCACCTGCAAATGCACCAGCACTAAAGAAGTTACGTAAGTGTGTAGGTATTGAAAAAATAGTTTTAGCCATCTGTGATATACCTTTTGGAAATAATAAAAGATTTCTGTAAAACCATGTCGCTGCTTTCTCTGCAGGGTTTGCACCTTCTCTACCTCTAATAACAGAAGTTAGACCTGCACCAATATCATTTGCATTTTTAATACCATCAGCAATTTCTTTTGTAGTAAACTTACCGGACAACGGACTTACAATACTATTACCACCTGGTAATTTTTGTAACACTTCATCTATTTTTACAATCTGAATACCTGTGCCTGGTGAGTTAACGGCTGCTTTTGCAAGTTCTTCTGAATTCCAAAAAAATCCTCTACCACCTGCTTGCTGTACTTTTGTGTTCTGTGCCGCAACATCATCAAAGTATGTAGCTGTTCTTGCTACAGAAGATAAGTTTGTCATTGCATTAAATATAGAATAACGTGGGTCCTGTATCTCACCAAACAATTCTCTAAATATTTTTGATCCCCTACCTTTTGCTTTTTCAAAACTTTTTGTTTTTAACATACCTGTTTTGTCTTGGTATGCTACATCTGGTAAACCACCTGGTTTCTTTTTTACCTGTACTTGATTTATAATATCATCAACTGCAAACTTTGCTTGTTCGTAATATTTTGTTCCTTCTGGTACAAACTCTCCTGTTGAAGTTTGTTCTAAATTTAATAAATTTCCATTTTTATCTTTAGGAGCGTCAGGATCTGTTTTTGCAAGATACCTTCTAAATATATTTATTGCTTTTACATATGCTTCATCAGTTGGTTTAAATTGTTGAAATAATTTAAACAAACCTTTTGGTTGTTGAAATATTCTATACGTACCACCTAACCAACCTTCGATTCTTTCTTTCATAATCTTCTGTAAATCTTTTGCACCTGCTGATATTTTACCTTCGGCATTTCTTTCAAGTATACTTATTAAATTTGTAAACTCATTTCTAGCTGCATCTAGGTTTGATGTTATTGTGCCTATAGCTTCTTCGCCCACTTTTTTATCTTTCAATGTTCTAATTAATGCATCTTTTGCACCTGGGTTAATAGGTTTGTTAAGATCTCCTTCAAACAACACATCGTTTAATTGTTTATAAAAATTTTTCTGTTCTGTATTAGTTGAGCTATCAAAAAATTTACTTGATGACGGAAATATTTTATCTACTTCTTTAGTAATATTTGTAACTAATTCTTTTGCTCTAAATGTATCTCTTGCTTTTAATCCTTGCTTTGCCATTTCAGCTTCAAATACTGGTCTAGGTAAATCTCCCTCTGGTCTAAATGGTGAACCAATATATTTATTAACCCATCTTTCAAATGCACTATCACTGTATGCAAGTTCTTGACCTCTTTTTGCAAGAGCCTTGCCTCCTTTACCAACACCATAAACAAACGGTGTTAATAATAAAGATTCAGAACCAAACTTTAATCTGTTTAGTAATCTTCTACCAGCTTCATCTCTTCCTTCATAATAATCAGAAGTATCTAATGCTGTAGGTCCGTCAAAAAAATCACCAAAAGTACCTATCTCTTCTACATCTGCAACAAATGTTTCTCCTGTTGCACCTCCAAATACACCAGCTGCAAATCTTTTTGTTTTAGATGCTTTGTTTAATTCATCAGCTTTTGCTGCTGCAAGTGTAACACCTTTCTTTTTTAAGTTTGCGTATGTGCCAGCTTTTTTTGCTTTAATTGCTGCATTTGCTAATTTAGTTGCTACTTTAAAACCAGCTGTTGCCGGTGTACCTATCTGTGTAAATACTTCTACAAGTTTACCTGCAACTCTATCTTGTGCTGTATCTTCAAATATATTTATATCATCAAAAAATTTTTCTACATCTGCTGCTGTATTACTATCCGCTCCGTAGTCTATAAGTTCTGCTCCAAGAGAGACTACCCCTTCTACAGTTTTAATTAAACCTGATGCAACCCCAGCGAATACAGATGCATATATACTACTTGGATTGTTTTCTTCGGCTTTTGTTAGTTCTACGTATTTTGCCATTTAACATTTATCTATATATGTTAAAGTTTGGAACTTGGTCCATACCTTTTTTTATTTTTTCTCTATTTTCAATAACTGTATCATATATAAATTGATCTGTGGATGTTATACCTGGTTTAAATGTTTCTTCAAATTTTGGTTTTATTTCAATTTCATTTTCGTTAGGAGATGCCATTGATTCGCCTTCTTTGTCTGCAACTCCAGTTACTGGTACTAATTCAAGCTTTTCAGTTTCAACATTCTTTTTAAATTTAACAGCTTCGCCTGATGCTACATCATAATATATTTTACCTATGTAATCTGGATTTGCTTTTATAAAAGAATTTATTTGTTGTTTTGTTCTCACTGTTGTCGCATCTATTGGCTCTACTGCTACAGATTCTACTCCATAATTATCTGTTAAGTTTTTATATTCTTTATCAAAGAAATCTACTGCGTTTTTTCCTTTAATTAAGTTAGGTGCATTAGTTGCTGTATCTTTAAATATTTCTGCATATGTCATAACTCTTGCATCAGATGCCATATTTAATTCTTCTCTTTTAACAGCTAATTCTTTTTCTAATCTTTTATCTGCAGCTTCTAATTTTCTATCAGTCTCACTTCTTAAAAAATCTCTTTCACCTTGTAGTTCTCTACTTCTTGCTTGACTTACTTGTAATTGATTAAAAGGTTCTCTTGCAGCCATACCTGCTGTTTGAAATATATTACCTTGTGGTGGTGTTGCTAAAAGATTTAAACCAAAGCTAGTTAAAAAACCTGGTACCCCTGATGCTTGAAACGTTGGCATTTGTGTTCCATTTGCATATTGTTTTCTTGGTTGATCTAGTCCTGATGTAATACCAGTACCTGCCGATCCACCTATTCTAAACATTGGTCTTTTTAAAGTTCTGTTCATATTATTCCTTACGTAAGACTAAAAGTAGTTTTAGCATCTGGTCTTGTTGCACCATAAATACCAGCAAGTGTTGTACCAACACCTAATGCAGTTTGTAATGGTGTAGGGTTAGGTATGTTTGTTGTTTGTGTTTGACCAGGATATCCACCCATGATTCCTGTTACTTGACCAGCAAATCTATCTAACTGCTCTTGTGGTAAGAATGTAGCTTGTCTTGCTGCTTCTCTTGTTGCATCAAGATTTGCTTGTTGTTGCGCTTGATTCAAAGCGCCCAATGAACCTAAACGTGAAATATCTGTACCTTGTAATGCTTGTTGTGTTTGACCCAATGCTGCTTGTTGTCCAGCAAGTCCTGATTGGAATGCTCCTAAACCTTGTGTAGCTCCAGCTTGAGCAAATCTATTTTGTATATCTTGTTGTCTTTGTGCTGCTGCTTGTCCAAAACCTTGTTGCAAGAGACCGGCTTGTAATAACGCTCGTTCTCTCGCAGCCCCTGTGCCAAACTCTGCGAGTTGCACTCCCGCTCGGCCACTGCCGAGCGCACCCAAAGCTGTTTGCTGATCTCTGATAGACTGTTCTTGTATAGCCTTGTTACGATCAAACTCTGAAAGCGTTGCGTCAATCACTTGTGATTGATATGGAGACATAAAATCTTGAACACCTTGTTGAAAAGATGCTGCTCCAGTTCCAATTCCACTTAATTGACCAAGAGCTTGTGTTCCTAAACCAGAAGCTAACGTTGCTTGTGTTTGTGCTTGTTGTAAGAAAGGTGCAAAAGATCCTACACCTTGGGTTGCTAAATTTTGTGCTTGTTGTTGTAATGCATCTTGACTTGCTACTTGTGGTGCAAGTCCCGATAAACTTTGTTGTCTTGTTGTAAAATCTCTTGCTGCTTGTTGTCTTGCTGCAAAATCATCTGCTGTCTCACCTGCTTGTTGTGATATACCAGCAAGTCCTGTTGATACAACAGGTACACCTGATTGAGCTGTTACTTGTTTTGCTAAATCTTGTCCTAAATCTTGAACAAATTGTGCAGGTAAAACTTGTGATTGTTGAATAGCCATTATAATACTTCCTCTAGTCTTTGTGATGTTTGAAACATTTTACGTGCGCCATCTAATCCTTGCGATTCCTCTGATACTTCACCTCCGGATTCGAGGTTCTTCATCATGTTATACATGACTTCTGCGCCTTTGTCTACATCTCCCTCACCTGCATTTCTAACTGCATCAGCTGTAAATACAAACTCGTTCTTTGATAATCTTGCAGGCACATCATCTGCTTTTTCCATTCTACCTATTGGTACAAATCCACCTTCAGCTCTTAAATCCATTTCTTGTCCATCCATATCTAATAATGGCATAGTCTTTTTTGCTACTGGTTCTTTCATAGAACCACCTTCTGCTCTAAATCTTCTTGCTAGAT
>Ga0208666_1001483_pt1 | contig 10352 bp, 25 predicted proteins | sample 5B_taG_FD_184078 | JGI IMG/M metagenome (GOLD analysis project Ga0208666, IMG submission 184078) | Marine viral communities from the Subarctic Pacific Ocean - 5B_ETSP_OMZ_AT15132_CsCl metaG (SPAdes) (version 2) | ecosystem: Environmental > Aquatic > Marine > Oceanic | place: Pacific Ocean...
ATAGAATTAAAAATTAACTTAAATAAAATTAGAAATTATGTCAAATGTAGTAGAAAAAAAGAGATTTGTAGTCTCAAAAGGTATGGTCGGTAAAGAATTAGTAATTCAGTTTACTAACAAAAAAGGTGATACAATCAAGTATGACCACGACGGTGTTTACTCTTTAAATCAAGAGAAACTAGAAACTATGGAGTGTTTTCAAAAGTATGGTAATTATACTAACTCTAATAATATTCCTACGTGGGCTCGAGAGTGTCAAGTAGACTAGTGTAAATGGTTGAGTGTGTTCAAATCTACTCGGTGGTTCGAATCCACCTACACTTCTAAAATTAAATAATATGAAATTAACAGTAAAACAACAAGGTAAAATCTATGAGATAGATTCTACAAACAAAGTAAAAGTATATCATACTCACGATGCACTGATAAGTGTTTGTGGTGAATACTATAAAAACAAATACACCGGTGAATGGATAAGTGAACTAGAGTATCAACAGTCTATGAAGTATTCTGTAGATAGTTTCTTAGAAGACTTACATTCAAAAAATGGTTCAACTGATTATGTAATTAGTGACGAACAACTATTAGAACAGTTAGAAGAAGATGAGTCAAACAAATACTTTTAACAAATAAAATACGATTACTAATGGATAATAATACTGATATGAAAAATAAATATATTAAAAAATTAATAGAACTAGAAGACTTATTGAAGGTGCACGATTGGCACTATGCGATGAGTGATGACAACAACTACTATAAAAGAGGTAGAAAACAGTTCGAAGAAATATGGAAATTAATGGACGAGTTAAATAAAAATAACTATAGTACTATGGCAGACAACCTGTACGATAAATACAAAAAATAATATGAAGAAAATTAAAATTACAATTGCGGCACTACTACTAGGTGGTATGTGTTACGCACAACATTCTGAAAAGTATCACGACTTAGAAGGAACGTTAGCATCTAATACGTTTAAAGCTCAGTGGGCATACGTAGAATCAGTAAATACTATTCAAGACATGATAGAGTGGATGAATTCAGATATAGACAACGGAATAATCGACCAAGGTTACGGTGAAATGTACGTAGAAAACTTATTAGACTTGTTATCAAGACTAGAAGATATTAATGCAGGTTTAATCACCGAGCCATTTGTAAGTTGCGAAAACTGTGATGAAATAGACTAATGACACCTATAGATTTAGCAGTATATTTATTAATCTACTATTTTTTAGTAGCACTAAAAAGACAAATTTATGAAGAATAACAAATTTATTACAGCGGCAGTAGTAGCTACTCTCGCGTTAACATCTTGCGAAAAGACTGACTATGATGTTCAGTTTGACAGAGATACTCATGTAAAAATTATGAGCGACAATAGCGTAAGTACTTATGCAGTGTCAACTTGTACTGGTAAAGATACTAGTTTTGTAGTTGACTTTGGCGTTGCTATGTGTATAAACGTAGCAAACCTGCCAGGTATTGACGATGTTCGCTATGACGAGTATGAGTTCTATGCTATGCTTGATGGCAGAAAAGTAAAAGGTTTTCAAAACCTAAAAGACCAAATTAGCGACAGAGCGCAAGGTCTTATCGATGGAAATATTAACGTACAACTCTCAGGTCACACTGACTTAGCTGTATACTTGTTACACGAAAACATGTACAAAGCTCAGTTCTTTGTAGAGAACGGCGATGGTCAAATCTTTGAGTTACAACTAAAAGAAGTTTACTAATGAAGACAATAACATTATCGGTTGCCTTACTACTAGGTGGTGTGGCAGCTAAAGCACAGACAGAATACGTAGATATTACTACTAAAAATTTGTTTGGTAGAAGCGAGATGGTACTTTATAACGATGTTGCTAGCTATAACGACTTAGAATATTTCTACTTAGGTAGATTTAACAAAAAACGTCACTGGGTTAGATATACTTATGCAGATAAAGTTGTCATTTCATTTTTAGATAAACCTGGTGACACTAGAAAACTATGTACACAAGAAGACGATAAACCTCAAAAGTGTGCAGTAGTTAACACTAATCAAACAACATTTACATTTAAACCAAAAGGCAAAGTTTTTGAAGTATTAATTACTAAGCCTTTATAAATTATTAATTATGAGAAAATTTTCACACACAGATTTAGCTATGATAGGTGGCGCAGCAGCGCTGCTAGGTTCAATAGTATTTATGTTAGTAACTAACGGTATTACAAATTAAATACGACTACTATTGGATAATATATATGACAAAAGCTTATTAAATAAAATTAAATAATATGAATTACTGTAAATGTGGTGAGCCCGTTCACCCTGTAAGACAAAAATACGGGTACAAAACGTGTGTTAGTTGTAGTAATACAGAGCGTGTCGCATCGGCACCTATTACTAATCACAAAACAGGTAACACAATACAAATAGTATCGCAAGCACAATCTATTGCGATAGCAAAGGCAAGTAGACGTAAAGGTTACGGCACATGTCTTAGATAAAGAAACTAGTTAGGTTTAACAATAAGCGAAGCAGTAGAAGTACTGTGGGAGCCGAAGTGTAGGCACAAAGTCCTACCACCTAACGCCGGTATAAAGTAGGTGGCATCACTGCGTAAAGTTACCGCAACCCGGCTCACCGGAAATCGGTTCCTACTTTATAATATACGAGTGTGGCGCGTGAGACGTGTATGTAGAGAATAAATGTGTCCGAACGGATGGAAGCAATGCTAGCGAACTGAACACTACAATCTTACTCACTTGGCCACCTCGTTTTACAACAAGCTAGGTATAGGAGTACGGTAGAACTTTTTCGAGTTCACCGGAAGGTACAACTGACGAGTTTGAGGTTCGATTCCTCACTAGCTACTAAAATTAAATATTATGGATTTTACATACATTACAATATTAGACTTTGGTAGCGGCAAGGTTTATCAATATAATCTAGCAGAGGTTGGTGACAACTATTTGTTTGAAGATAAAGATGAACCTCAAGCAGAAGAAGTAGAAAAATTATTAATTGACCAAGGTCACGTGTTAGAAGACTGTGATTGGATGATACACTCTGACCCAACTATAAACCAAATTAAATTATGAAAGACACTAACGAAATTGAAAAGCAATTACAGCACAAAGCTGATAAGTACATTGAACAAAAAGCAAAAGAAATGTTTGAAATACACAGAGAAATAGCTATGTATCTAGGCGGTAGGCTTCCAACCTACATTGACTACATCACTGATTTTACTGAATACAGCAGAGATATAATGGCAAACAGAGATAATTACTTTACTTCTAGCTCTCCTTCATCGATGGAACTCAAGTTCCAGAAAGATCTAGAGAAAAACTACAAACATAAACTTGTAGCTAAGTACACAAAAGAATTAATAATGAAATTAGATATATTTGAATAATATGGAATACTTATCAACTGAAATTAAATCAGCCCGCGAGGCAATGACTATCTTCAAGATACTAGGTATCAAAGATGTCACTACAGACCGTCAACGTAAAAACGGCACAACAGTGTATGAATTACCAATACAACAAATGTGGCAATCACTAACGCCTAGACCTTTACGTTTTGCTACGTACAAAGCAGGTTATGTTAGAAATGTAAGCGAGTACAACTCAAGTCCTTACCAAATTAACAAAACTAAAAAAGTTACGTATGATTCAGGTATGACAGGTGTTGACCGTATAATGATACCACACTGGGAAGACAGGCTAATATACTTAGCTAAGTTTATTATCAAGAACTACTATCAAAAACCTACATACGTAATGAACGATTATGTTATTAAGTGTTTGAAAGAAGCTTATTATGAGCAGAACAAAACAAGTTTACCATTTGGTGAAGAAGGCGATATGCATTCGCCAGATATTAAAGTAATTATTAACGGACACAGATACAATTTATCGTGAAAGTAAAGCTAGATAAAGAAACTTTAAAAGCTATATGGGATGCTAGCAAGCCTAACATAGAGCGTAATAAAAAAAAGTATACTCGTAAAAGTAAACACAAAACAAATACGAACAAAGACGGATAATATATATAAACCAATTAAATAAACCATTATGACTAAAGAAGAATTAGAGGTAAAAATCTCAACGTTACAAACTCTTGTAACACAAAAAAATGAAGAACTAGCACAATATGCTGCTGACATCGAAAGACTTAATGACGAGCTAAAAGACTTAAACAAACCAAAGCTTACAGGATCACAGCTTGATGAGCTATATCAAGCCATAGAGCAGGGTATCGAGTCGTTTGACTTTGATGATTGTGATAACTACGAAACTGACTTTCATATTGACTACGATAACAGAATAGCTATTGAAAGTATGTCGTTTCATAATGCTGATGAGTTATTACGCGTAGTATATAATGAAGCGCGTGAACTATTTGCTGAGATTAAAGAAGATGATAACCAATTAAACCAAGACTAATATGAAAACACTGTATCAACAACTCAAACCTGAGATTAAACAAACGCTAAACGAGCAAGAAGAAAAATATCCTTCGCTAGTTAAAGGTGTTAAAATAGCGTTGAAAGAAAATTATTTATGGTCACACTTATCAATTGGCCAAGCAAGAGATCTTATATATTTTACAGATCATGCTTACGCTAGCTTGTGTAGTTACGACTGGTCTTATGGTGAAAAATTCCTTATTGCAGATGAATAATCCTTGGGAAATAATGAGACCTAAGCTCAAGGAGTTAGGGTACTCAGATGAACAGATATATGAAATGACACTTGCAGAACTATATGAGCTATGCGAAGATTAATATACGATATGTATTACAGAGACGAGATCTCTATGGAAATAGCTATGAAGCTATTAGATAAATTAACAGAACTTTCAAATAAAAAAAGAAGATGACAAAAGTAGAATTACCAAAGTGGTTTAAAGGTGAAGTATACACCGAAGGAGCCGAAGTGACAAACCGTTTCGGCGGTGACAGTTGCTACTTAAATGCAGAAGAATTAAGTATGTATGACTTTATCATTGGCGCGAGTACACTCATGGAAATGGGTATGTACACACCAAAAAATATAGATGATATGAGAAAAGGTCTTGCTTGGTTTATAAAAAATAACATAGAAGCATATATGATACTACTAGACTAATGAAAACAGCATTAATAATACTAACTTTGTGGGCTACTTTAGAGTTGTACCACGAAAAAAACAATAAATATAAAGAATAATATGACAGGAAAAGAAGTAGAAAAATATATTAAAGAAGATCTTGGTCATGAACCAAGACATGATGTATATGCTATAGCAGATGCAGCAGATGAGCTAGCATATCTTTATAGCAACAGTACAACAGCTAAACAAATTGTTGAGTTTATGTTGGCAGATAAACCAATACCAACTCTAGCTACTCACAGTTATGGCTTTCATACGCGTAGTGGTAGAGGTTTACGAGAATTATTTACAGAAAATTATAACAGTTATGTAAGAAACAATGGCAACTAGAGCACTAATACGTTTTGCTAAACGTGAAGATAAAGTATCGTTTAGCGACTTTCAATTATACGACGACTGTGGAAGAGCAAGAGTTACACATCAAATATATCATCATTATGATGGCTCACCTGATTTTTTAGGTGTTAAATTAGCAGAATTTATCAACAATTTAGGTGAAGATCATAATGGTTTAGACTGTTTTGCGGCGCAGTTGTTAGTACATTTAAAACTAGGTATACATTATGGTGGATTTGATAGTATTTCTCACAATGTATATTTAGAAACACCAGGCGCCGATCACTATGATCTTGATTACACATATTATTTATGGTGGGGTAAAGGTGAGATATGGATTAGTATATTTAGATACGACCATACTACTGCTGATCACTGTATATTCGTAGGTCAAGCGCGTAATCTTATATTTAAATACAAACTAAATACGAACACTGATGGATAATATGAACGACGAACAAATGCAAAGGCTAGCTAAATACATAGCTTCAGATCTTACTAAAAGAATTTATGGTATTGCAAATCCTGCTAACGAAAGTAATGATATGATGTGGTATGCTGACAGAGATGACGACCACGCTGTCGGTGAGTTAGCCAGGCTAATGACACTATTAAATCTGTATCAAGACAGAGAAGAATATGAAAAATGCCATTTAATAAACAAACATATTAAAAAATTAGAAAAAATAATAGAAAATTTATGATGAGAAAAAAACCAATGCTAGCATATCCTGTTAGCGATAAACCAATAGATTATACCAAACCTGTATTCATGCAACCAAAGCTTGACGGCGTGCGTTGTCTAATACAATGTAACCCAAGTAAAATGGTTGTAGCATATTCGCGTACAGGTAAAGAGTGGAAAAATATTGACCACATACTTAACAGCTTAATTCCTTTCTTTGCTGAACACCCTGATGTTATACTCGACGGCGAGCTATACAATCATGCGTTACGCGATAACTTCGAAAAGATTATATCTTGCGTGCGTAAAACAAAGCCAACTGATGCTGACAGAGCAGAATCACGTAAGCTTGTACAGTTTCACTGTTACGATATTGTAGATGAAACAATGTCATTTACAGAGCGTTGTGACTTTGTGTTTACTAATCTAAGAGATGCTTATGGCGTTAGAACTGTAGCGACTACTAAAGGTATATGCAGTAACGATCAAGCTCATGCTTTTCACGATCTTTACCTAAAAGATGGCTACGAAGGCTCTATACTACGTACTAACGATACATACAAATGTGGCAGATCATGGTCACTGCGTAAGTTCAAAGACTTCCACGATGCTGAAGCTGTACTAACCGACTGGGTTGAAGGCAAAGGCAAACGTAAAGGTACTATTGGCAAGTTCATGGCTATTGACAGCGAAGGTAATACTTTCGGTATGCCAGTTATGGACAATTTCAAAAAGTTACAAACAATGTTCAAAGAAATGCAAGGTTGGGTTGGCAAAGAAGCCACGTTCACATACTTCGAGCGTACAAAAGCAGGCAGCTACAGGCATCCATTATTTAAAGCTATACGTAATTATGAATAAAAAACTAAAAAACCGAATTAAAGAATTTAATAAAATAAAAACCAAAGATAATTCTAAAAGAATTATTATAGCATCGTTGAACACAGAAATCAAAAAATTAGAGTGGGGTGTGACACAAGGCTGTAAAGTTAAGGAGTAGCAGGCTTATGTCACATATAGAACGAAATATGAAATGGCTTAACAAGCATAGACTAATATATAGAAGGCTACCTACTACGGACGCACCTACTATTGAAACAAAACAGTATATGTTTTTTGAAGAAGGCACATATCAATGCTATGAGCTGTTTAGATCTAAAGCAAAGATAACTACATTTAAATCACTTAAATGGCATTTGTTAGTGCTTTGGTATCTAAACCCTCAGCTATCACCTGATATGTTTGACGATCTCGCTGACATAATTTGTTATAAGCCAAATGGCTTTGTAAGCTTTAATATCAGTGCAGCATCTATCGAGCGAATAGTACATGAAGTTTACATGTCTGATCTTGAAAAGCCGCCTACTAATAAACTACGTAAAGTAGTATTTAAACCTTTTTCAGGTTTAACTAAAGAGCAAAAATTATCTATTGTAGGCTCTTTAATAGGCGTAACAAATAAAATACATGCAGACGATATTTACGCGTGTATGATAGATATTAATGACACAGGCCAAAAGATTACAATACGACGCATCTCAGAGCTTCTGAACGTGTCTAACAGAACAATACACAGACACATGTGTCAAGATTTAAAAAGAGAAAAAGAACTACTTAATCAACAAATATGAAACAATATAATTCTAGTAATTTCAACAGATATAAACAAGATGTTAAAGCATCACAACCTGAAGGTAAGTTTTGGGACGAATATACCAGAGATGAACTTATAATAAAGTTTATGCCTCTTGTAGAAAATATAGCTCGTAAGTTTAAAGATAGTGATGCTGCTAACGGTGTTGTATCTTTATCTGATCGTATACAGTTTGGCCATATCGGCTTGATAAAAGCTGTAGACAAAATACAATGGAAGCAAATATTTGACTCAAAAGATCCTGAAAGAACTCTTAAGTCTTATCTAGCTAAACGTATACGCGGCGCAATACGTAGGTCTGTTGATGGCAATAGAGCTGGTATGCGTTTACCTGAGCATAAACTAAATGAAATACGTAAAAACTTTGATGAAGATAATTCTTTGTTATTCTTTAACTCTATGTTTGAAAGTATAGATCAACAGCTTAACGACGAAAACTCTTATTTATATCAAATTGAAGATAAATCAGAAGATCCTTATTTGCAAAGTAAGCTTCATAATATGTTAAGAAATATTATGCTTAAAGTTTTAACAGATAGAGAATATCATGTAATTAGATTATCTTATGGTATTAATTGCGATAAACAGTCCGCAAAACAAATAGCTAAATATTTAAATATGGACGGAGTAAGCTCTTATGTTAGAGTTTCACAGCTAAAAAAGCAAGCTATTGATAAGCTTAAAAATTCTTTAAATTACTCGCAAGTGGCTGACTATCTGTAAGTTACTCGTTAAATACCAACCGTTATATGTAATTATATATATAACCTAAACCAATATACCAATGAAAGATTTAACTAAAAAACTAGCTGATGTTCAGACTAAGTTAAAAGCAAAAAAGTCTTCATATAATAGCTTTGGTAAGTACTACTTCCGAAAAGCTGAAGACATTCTAGAAGGTGTAAAACCTTTTTTATTACAACACAATATTTATGTTACAGTATCAGAGGAACTAATCGCTACAGATCCAGTTCCAATGATAAAGTCGACCGCTACAATTAGCGACGGCGAAAGTGCTATACACGCTACCGCTGTGGTTGGCGTTGATATGCAACAAAAAGGTATGCAGACTGCTCAACAGTTTGGTGCAGCATCTACGTACGCTAAAAAGTACGCTCTTGGTAATTTATTCTTAATTGATGATACTGAAGACGCTGACGCTACAAACAATCACGGTAAAGCAGCTCAAGTTACTACAAAGCCTAAAGCTAAAATAACAAAAGAGCAAATGGCTAAAGCTATTAAGTTTGTAAAAGACGGCGGATCAGTTGACGCTATTAAAAAGAAATATACATTATCAAGCGATCAAATAAAACAATTAGCATAATGAAAGAAATCTACGATAAACTAAGAGATGACGAGCATTACTACGGTGACTTTGGCAAACAGTTCCTTAGCAACTCTGACATATCTACTTTGTTAAAAAATCCTAAAGATCTGCATAAGCCTAAGCCTAGCAGCCCGGCTCTCTTAGTTGGTGGATATTTTCATACTGCAATACTTGAACCTGACAAGTTAAATAGATTTAAAATAGTTGAAGCTACAACACGTAACACAAAAGCTTATAAAGAAATATCAGAAGGCGAAATATGTTTATTACAACATGAAGTCGATAAGATACAGTTAATGACAGAAGCTATACAAAACAACGATGTGTGCAGAGACTTAATTAAACCTATACTTGGTGAAGTTGATTATGAAGAACCACGTGTACAAAAAATCCACGGTCAAATGTGGAAAGGCAAAGCTGATGTAATAAACCACGAAGAAAAACTAGTTATCGATCTTAAAACTACAGGCGATATAGATAAGTTTCAGTGGTCAGCTAATAAGTTTAATTATGACAGCCAAGCCTTTATTTATAGCACTCTATTTGGCTACGAGATGTTATTCATTGTTATTGACAAAGAAACACATCAAATAGGTCTGTTTGATTGTTCACCTGACTTTTATAAAAGAGGCGAAGACAAAGTGCGTAGAGCTTGTGACGCATACGAGTTATTCTATCAAACAGATGATTTTGATCACAAGCAACATTTATTAACTAAAACCCTATAAACCTATGCCTAGAACTAAAACTAGAGTATGTGATGTCACAGGAATGAAAACATCTGAGAAGAACTTTTATGCAAACCAAAGCCACGTGAAAGCTGTAGATAATCTACGCAGATCTGGCGCTGCAACAAAAGATCAATTAAAAAGAATGTTTAACCAATTAAATAATTACTAAATGGCAAGTATTATTAAAACAAGTATCAACCTCAACGATATACCGAAAGACAAGATCTATGTCGGTAAGAAAGGTAAGTATTTACCAATAACGATTACGCTTAACGACGAGCCTGATCAGTTTGGTAATCAAGGCCCAGTTGTTGTTGAACAAACAAAAGAAGAGCGTGATGCTAAGGCGCCGAAGACATACCTTGGCAATGTTAAAGTTGTGTGGACTAACGGTACAAACGTTGATACTGCACCACGTGATAACCAACCAGCTGCACCAGCGCCTGCGCCTGTAGCTGATGA
>Ga0208666_1001485_pt1 | contig 10348 bp, 12 predicted proteins | sample 5B_taG_FD_184078 | JGI IMG/M metagenome (GOLD analysis project Ga0208666, IMG submission 184078) | Marine viral communities from the Subarctic Pacific Ocean - 5B_ETSP_OMZ_AT15132_CsCl metaG (SPAdes) (version 2) | ecosystem: Environmental > Aquatic > Marine > Oceanic | place: Pacific Ocean...
CATCTGGTATTTCTGTGCCTGCTTTAAATTCACCTTCTGGTTGAAGCATTCTTAAAAACGCAGCACCCTCTTCAGTTAATACTGCATTTCCATCAATTGCTAAAGATTGTTTTAAAGACTGAGGAACCAAAGCTAAATTACCAAGTTTTGTAGATCCTTCTAAAATCATAGTGCCAAAATCATCGCCTTTTAATTTTTTAAGTTGAGCTTTTAGTTGAAGCTCTGCCATTGTTTTGGCTGTTTGTGCTTTTTCTTCTTCTTTAAATCCTTTATAGAATTGACCAGTACCTGTGGTTGGCACAATTCCCGGAGTAGACTCTGTCATTTTTATTGAACCAGCTAAAAATCTATCTCTAAAAGCAGGATCATCTTGAAGTTTTTTAAACAGCTCACCTGGTGCATCTCTTAAAGTTTCAAAGAAACCTTTTTGAACATCTGGAGCTTTCACTTGTATTACTTTTTTCTCTTCTTTTTGTTCTTCTGTTTCACTAGTTTCTTCACCTTCAGGGAAAGCTTTAATTGCCTCTCCAATAATGGGAGGCACAGCAGTTAAACCTACGCCTTTACCAATTGTTCCTGCTACTTTTTTTCCTTGTGCAACATCACTAAGTATTCTGCCTTGATCTCTTTTAGGGCCTGTTGTTCTTTTTGATACTTTGCCCAAAGATCTAAATGCTTGTTCAAGTGCTTTTTGTACAGGCGCACTTGTAAGTGCTTTTCTTCCAAGACCATAAGTCCCTCTAGCAAGCAAACCTGCTGTTCCTAAACCGGGGACAATCATTGCAAGATCTAAAGGATTGGTGTAGTCAAAAAAGTAATCTTCTCCTGCTCCAAAATACTTTTGTCCTGCATCGCCACCTTCTTGAAAAGAAGCTATGCCACCATTTTTCTTTTTAATAACACCTTTACCAATTAAAATATCTTTCTGAGTTATTTGGCCATCTCCACTTAAATCTGGAAAGCCTCCGTCTTTCAATTTCATTGGCTCTAAGCCTGACATTATCCCTGGCATTACATTACCTTTCCGTAATTTACAGCATAGTATCCATCTTTAACTATAACTGCATCTGGTTTAACTTCTAAAACTTCTTGAGCTATAACACCTTCTGCTGGTTCAGATTCTGCTCCCATTGATTTTGCTTTAGCATTCCAATCCCATGTATACCAACCAACACCAGGTTCTAATTCACCAACTTTTTTAATGTTGTCTTTTAATTCAACATCAGATAATGCAAACAACGATGCAATTTGTCCTGCTGTTCCAACAGCTTGAGAGAATCCGCTAGGCTTTTGATAACTTTGTGGTTGATATGATTGACCTTGTGTGCCACCGCTAATTTGACCTGCTGGCATACCAGCAAGTAATTGTTGACCTTGCAGTAATCTTTGCATTGGTTCGCCAGCAAGCTGTTGTGCTCCAGCAAACTGTCTTGATAGAGCTGCTTGCTGAGTAGCTTGGCCTTGCTGACCTAGTTGATTTAACATGCCAACTTGTGCGCCTAGTTGCTGTTGAGATTGCTGACCTAGTCCTGCAAGCCCACCACCAATCTGTCCAAACTGTCCGCCCATGCCAGCAGCTAATTGTCCAAGCCCACCAAGAGCCTGGCCTAGTTGTGCTTGTTGGCCGCCAATTCCTGCTTGCATAGATGCAAGTCCTTGTTGGGCGCCACGTTGTTGTTCAAACGCTTGTTGAGCTTGTTGTTGAGCCTGACCAAATCCAGCGCTTCTAATGCCGGAAACAGCTTCTGCTGCTCCACGTCCAGTTTGTCGGGCAAGTTCCTCTTGGGTAATTCTTCCTCTAGACCCACCAAATGCGCCGGCTGATATAGCCTGATCCCTAAGACCTATGTCAGCTTGTGCAGACTGTCTGCCTATATCCTCTAATGTTTGTTGAACAACTTGATCTTCGTATGGGTTAAAAAAACTTTGTGCCATAGACGGATCATAAATACCTGTAGTACCTCTTGCTGTTTCTTCAGCCCTAGACAATGCGCCAAGTCCACCAGTAACCGCTTCACGGGCACCTGGCAAATATCCATAAGCTTCATCTAAAGCTCTCTCTTGTCTACCGAAGAGTCGACCAGCTTCAGTTAGATAAGGTTGATATTCTCCTAGTCGGCCTGCTTGTTGTCGAGCTTGAATTTGTAAAGGAGTAAGCCCGGCAGTTTGCTCGATGGGAATATCTCTGGGTCTAGATATAAGACCTTCGTATTCACCAGGTGCGCCAAAATAAGATCCTAATAATCTTCTAGAGTAATCTTCTACATATGGTTGAACAAAAGAATAGCCAGTCTGAGGCGCAGTAATAACCTGAGCTTCTGGACCTTGTTTTGTTTTACTGCTGAAACACATCTTCTATTTATTTCCTATAATACATACCGCCTATCTGGTGAAAGCCTTTTTTATCAAAAAGTTTCTTAGCTCTTTCTACACCTTCTAGGTTAAAAATGCCAAGAATCAAAGGCTTGTCTTGCTCTTTAGCATATTCTATTACTGCATCTATTAAAAGATGTGACGGTGGTATTTTTTCTTTTAAGTTCCTGTATTCAGGCAAAACATAAAACCAACCATCTCTAACGTATTGTTCTGCTGACCACCAATAATCATCTGGTCCTGCAGCAATACTACCAATGATTGTATCACCATCTAGTACATTATACACAATACCCTCAAACAAGAAATGATTTATGTGTGAGGATGCTCGGCCCCACTCAATGGGTGGAGATCCTTCGCCTGACAGAGAATGTTCTGCCCAAAAGTTTTCTGATAAAAAATCAGCTATGCGTTTACCATTTTCTGATGTGGGTTCTACCTTTTCTAAGGTTAAGTTCATGCAAGTTGTTTAGCTATTTGTTCTCCAAACTTTTGCATTTTATACATTTCACGAGCACCTAACAATCTTTGCTCATACTCATCTTTTGGATCTGCTCCAGCTTGAATACCCATACCTCTAACCGCTGCTGAATTAGTCACAAACTCACCATCGCTTAACATAGCTGGGATCTGATCGCCTCGTTCTCCACCGGGACCAGTAACAAGTTGATCTCTTTCTACAAAAGTACCATCTTTAGCATACAACTGACTGGCTATACGCCTAGGTTGTAGATCATCTATAAAGGTAGCTTCTCTTGGAGGAGCTACAAGTGGGGAGAAAGGTACGCCTTTGGCTTGTGCATAAATTTTAGATACTTCACTAGGATAAAATCTATAAGCTGCTGGCGTTTTATCTTGAGCATCAATTGATATTTCTTGCCCAGGTTGTGTTCCTTGATAACCCATTGATCTTGCATAAGCTCCTATGCCATCTGAGGGTGCGCCATATGCTCTAGCAAGTGCAGTAGCCATGTCTTCTTCAGTAGCATTGTCTACATCTACACCTAAAATATTTTTTAAATAATCATTAATATCAAAATCTAAGTTAAGATCTAAATTAGCTAAACCTCCGCCATTTAATTTTATAACTTGAGGAGCTCTAAAAGCTGATGGTCGAATCATTTGACCTTTAGTTAACATTTTGTTTTTTGGAGAATCTGAAAGTCCAGCTAATCTTTCCATAAAAGATGGCTCACCCATGGTAGCAATGTCTTCACCTATTTCACTTGGCGACTTTCCATCTATATCTATAGCCACTCCGCCATCTTTTTCAAAATCATAAAATAGGTCATCATCTTCGTTTGAAGAATTAAAGTTATTTAAATCTTCTTCTGCTTCATCTTGAGCGTCTTTGTCAAATATATCTAATATTCCTTCTAACATTCCTTTGTTTTCATCTTCCATAGACTTCATTAATGAAATCATTCCAAATTGATTCATACCATCTGCGAGTTTGGGTATTTCTTTTTTGTTTATTCTGTCAAACTCTGGCCTTCTATATTTTCTAGCTGATTCAAGAACAGCATCTCTGCCCTCTCTTTCCATAAACCCTTCTAATATATTTTGTTCTGCCATAACTTGATATGGTCTGTCTTCCATTATATTTAAAGGATTACCATATTTATCAAGACCTCGTCTATTACCTTCCATCCCTCTGTCATAAAAAGGATAACTTAGCAAAGTATCTCTATATAAATCTCTTTCAAGTTCTTCATCAGAACTCTCAAGAGCATCAGACATAATTTTTATTTTAACTGCCTCAAGATCATTGATCTCTTTATTTAACATTGATGCTAAATCTTTGTCGTTATTTCTAACAGCCATTTCGTATTGAGTCATTAGATTTCTAATCTGAGTCTCAACACCAAAAGCTTTCTGCTTAGGGTCAGCGTTTAGAAAATCTGCTATTCCGTTATTTTTGTCTTCCATTTTCTTTTTGTTTTTTTAGTTCTCGCTCTTGCATTAGCAATTGTAAGTCATGCCAACGATACATCTTCTGATTTACATCATCCCAAAACCAGCCTTTGTAATCTTGCGATTGTTCCATTTGCTTAATTTATCATAAAGTTAAGGTTATATCACCATTTGTTTTAATACTAACAACTCCTAATTGTGCATTGCCTTGGTAACCATGAGGGCTAACAGGAGTATGTAGCTGCAACCATGCGTTGCCAGTGTAAACCTGTAGTACGCCAATAGATGTATTCCATATCACATCGCCAGCGTTAAAAGCAAAGGTGCTTATTTCACTGTCATTAAACTGTGGTGTCGAATTTGGGTCAAACTTTCCTAAGTTAATCTCTAGTATTCTAACTAGCCGATTGAATATGTTCGCATCAACCTCAGTTAATGCTAATGGTAACCTACTATCAAGAAGTTTTGCCATTATCTTCTGCCATCAGTTCTAATATCGAATCTATTAGCTCCTAGTCTCCACTTAAATCCAGTGCGTGCTGATGTATCTGCATCATCATCTGACTGTACTCTAAAAACCATTTGTCTTGCTCTGGTTCTTACAAAGTTTTGTGTAGTAGAACTAGTAACATCACTGGTTGAACTTGTTGTTAAACTTTCTCCGGGGAAGTTTCTAGTTTTAAGAACGTAATTTATCTGGCCGCTTGTAGGAGTAGATCCAAAAAATTTAATGTCAGGAATAATTCTGCTTACAAAACCAAATTGCTCACCTTCGTCAATATCGATATCACCAGATTCAATAAAGACATTGTCCATTGGCACACCGTCTGCATCTGAGCCAGTCTCGTGATTGTATAAAATGCTGCTATTCCCTGAGCCCTCTGTTGCCAGTGGATTGTCAAATATTCCCTCATCTAACCAAGCTGTTCTTGATAGCTCTCCTATGCTCCAAACGTTTTCTAAATAATTATAAGTAATGTATCTATCTATATCATCACTACTTCCAGAACAATAGAACCATCCTATCTCATTAAACTCTTTGTTGCTAAAACCAAATATTTTAAATGATTGTGTTGTATTTAAATCATCCAAAACATAATTAAGAACACTACAGTTAACCCTTTCAACAGCGCCTGCGTATTTATAGAAACCATCTCGGGCCATCCAATAGACGCCATCAGGTGCATTGATAGCAGCATTCGGAGATATCATGCCAACATTTTCATTAATTAGATTAACGCCAAATGTAAAGGGAGCACCAACAAACTGCATAGAATATAAAGATGTATCAGTCCAAATAAGTATTTCTTGTCTTGCTCTTAGGCCGCCAACTATTTGAGAGCCTGAAGACAGTCTTATATCTCCTGCTGTGTTAGTAGCTGTTGGCTCCCAATCTGTTAAACTTTCTTGACTGCTAAAAGCTACAAGCAAAGGATCTACGCTTCCTGTTCTTGCGCTGCCAACAATAGGATCTGCGCCCAAAACAATAACATGACGATCAATGTCACTAACAATAGCTTGCAAGCCTTTGGTTGGCGCAAGATTAGCTCCTGATAAAGATGTAATATCTACTGCTCTAGTTGATGTTCCGCTAGATGTATCCCAGTAGTAAATACCGCCAGCTCTTGGATTGATAACCAAATCTTCACCAAATGCGTCATGCGACCATAATCTTAATTGATTAGCAAAACTTGCCGCTGCCGCTGAACCCCATGTGCTAGATCCCCATGTGCTCACACCCCAACCTGTGGATGGAACATAAACATTTAGACCTGTATTGATTTGATAGGTTCCTACTGTAGATCCACCACCATTACCACTATCTCCAGCTGCGGCCAAAACTGGATCGCCGCTAGTATCTTTAGCCTCTATTGTGTAAGAGTTAGCATTTACAATAGTTGCTATTTGATATTCTTGATTAAGCACAGCAGCAGTAATATTACCGCCAAGAGATGCTGCCCCAGAGAAAGTTACAAAATCATTAGCCACAGCTCCATGAGCTGTATCCGTAACAGTAATGGTCGCATCTCCAGTTCCGACTTTAGCAAACGTTACATCACCAGCGCTGGTTGTAGATCTTATTGGAGTAATGTCATTAAAGTTAGCTCCTTCCTTAACATAGTATTTTAGGTTGGTTCCCATACCTAGAAATTTAGTAGAAGATAAAGAAACCCAGCCAAGCATGGCGCGACAGGCTCCTAGGAAAGTGTTTAAACTATTTTTAGTCCAACCACCTATTTTTTCTGGCAAGCCTTTTCTAAAACGAACAAGGTTACCATCAGCCCAACCGCCTTTATCCATAAGGTCCGTCATCTCTTTGTTGATGCCGGGTTGAAATGTAAGTTTTGTTAAAGGCATATTCTATTAATCTGTTTTACCTAAAGGACTGAGCTCTGGTGTTTTGTTTATCTTTAACAAAGCTTTAAGCAAAGAATCCTTTGAATCTATTTTATTTAAAGTTTTAATGGTTTTAGATACTTCAGTTAAATTTTTTGTACCGTCATACACATCAAAAAATACTTTATTAATTGGCAAAGCAACAAAACAAAACATGTCGATTTGGCCATTTCCATATCTTACCATTTTATTTTGGCGAATGTTATTAACAGTTCTTTTACTTGTGCGCAACTCCCAACGATAATAATCGCTATCTCTTCTTGTGTATACAGAATTTGTAGTTTTTACTTGAACCCTATAAAGGGCGTTGTCGTGATCAAGAATAAGATCTGCTTTGTGTCCCGGAGGTGTAGGTATTACAGAGTCACAATATCTCAGCATGTAAGATGCTGCTAGATATTCTCCTGCTAACGATATTCTAGCAGAGGATTCAGACATCTAGCCTCCGTTATATGTGTTGCCAGTCCTTTCCTTCAAACATTAAAGCTTCTGCTTCTCTTCTTCTTGTAAGGCCAGGCAATACTTTGCGCTCACCATTTACAGTTGCTTTGTTCCATCTTTTTATTTGCGCAGGAATTTCGTTGTACTCTCCTGCATTTAATTTTTTTAATAAAGTAGATACTTTTAAATTAGCTGGACCTAAGTTGTATACCCAAGAAACCAAAGCATCAAATTGACATTGATTCATTGGCACTGTAACAAGAGCATTTATGTAATGTTCATACTCATCTTCAAGCTCGCGCCATAACATAAACTCTGCTTTTTCTTCAGACCACTTATCACCTTCTTGTACATCTTTGGTATGGCCATAACCTATAGTCCATACTCCAGCAGCGCACTGGTAAGCTTCAAGCTCACAGCCTTCAAATTTTTTTATAAGCTCAAAGCCTTCATCTGAAGTGTGCATTAGTTTACGGGAAATATTATTGATATTAATGCTATTAGCAAAGTTCCTAAAAATCCAAAACATCCAAACACCGCCATTTTTAAAGTTTTGTTTAAGTCTGAGACTTCTGCTTTTATTTCTTCTGTTTCTTTAAATATTGTCTTCCACCTTTCTTCACATTTTGCCTCATGAGACTTTAAGTCTGATGCGACTGATTGAACTGTGTTTCTATTCGCCATCCTTTTTATCACCCGTATTGGATGCTCCAAAGTAAAACGATATAACTGCTGACGCCAATCCACCCAAATATCCTAACACTAAATTAATTAAAGCTTCAGAGTTTTGCTCAGGTGGTTGTAGTGTTACTAAAAATATGTAGCCCATAAAACCACCAACAACAGCAATACCCATAATTCTAGCTGTCCAATCTTTGTTAAAAGTTTTTCTAGCGTCTTGTTTTTCTACTGTTTCTAGTCTAAATATATCTACATCTAGCTCTTTCATTTGAACTTCAAACTGTTGTTCAGCTTTTTTAAGTTGAAGCATTTGTTCTGGAGTTGCCTCTTGTATAGCTTTATTAATAGACTTTGGATCTGCTTGACAACCAAGCACGCCAGCAATGACAGATGCTGCTTGACCGCCTAAGGGGCCACCCAAAGCTGAACCAAGCGTTGGAGCAAGCGCTCCTACTACATTTTTAATTAAACCAAATTTCATATGTAACTAATCCTTTCTTTGATCATCTCTATCTGCTTTTGCTATTTTGTCTATATCTACTAAGTTTGGAACTCCTAACAGAGTTTTTAACAACACATCTTGTCTAATACTTTGGTTGTCCATAGCCCTAACTCTATCAATTAAACTAACTATAATTCCATATTGTGAGTCTAACTTTGTTGATACTCTTTCTTCCATTGTATCTAAACTTGTTTGAACCTTTTCATCTAAAGTATCTAACTTATTTTCCATTCCATCAATAATTCTGTTGATAAGCTTCCAAACAAAAAGACCCAATCCCAAGGCCGCTGCTATTGGAAATCCTAATTCTGTAATAACAGATACTGCATCCATTAGCCGGGGACTAAAATAAATTTATTTAAATTTAGATGTAACTTTAGCCCAAAGTTCAGGTTTGAATTTTTTTACAGACCAAGCCAAAACTACTGTTACTATAATTAATGGTATTAATATATCCATATTTTACTCCTATGAAGTTTGATCAGGGGAAGGTGGGAATACAGGCAACGGTCTAACTGGTGGAGTTGCATCGTTATACACATACAAAGCCTGTAGCTGAGGAACCGTTGTACAAGCGTTAATCATCGTTACTTGGCTTTGGTAAGTCGTTCTAATTGACTCTCTCCAATCATCCCAATCCGTAGGTATCGCTGTTCCGTTTTCAGACTTGCGTACTACATACCAATCGCTAGGTTGTAATATAGTATACGCTTGGTTATTTTGAGTTGTAATAGCGTTTGATTTTAAACCTGGAGTTGTGGTTGTTTCACCAGTATCAGGATCGGTTGTTGTTGTATCATTTAAAGACTTAGGAGCAGCTGTTCCGTAAGCTCCTACTACCGTATTATTATAAGTAACTCCACCTACACTTACGCTATCGTAATAAGTAAAAGTTTCGTTAGTATTAGTGTAGTAAGCAGGGTCTTCGTAATTGCTTGAATCAGTTACAACTGGGTAAACTCCTATTGTTGCTAATTCAGCATTTGACCAAGAAGACATTACGTTTGAAGGATAATTTACATCCCCATAAGTAATGGCTGTCGGTCTTGTATAAACCTTGGTTACGTTATCGCTTGTATCTACTGATGCCCACATAATTTTATTTTACCTCAAATTAATTTTTTTACCTAGCTGTTGTTGGAATACCTGTTGATGTTACGAGTGGATTTTCTGCAAAAGCAGCAAAGATGTATGTTGCACCACTAATATTGGGATCATATGTTGCTCTGCGTGGTTTAAATCCATTAGAGAGTATATCTACAAATGGATAATTTGCACCCGCTAATTCAGCACCATTGGTGTCTGATAACAACACATTATTATTAATATTATACCCAAGTCTTTTATTATCAAACATATGCCAAGAGCCAGTGCTATCAATTCTTTTCATTATTACCATTGCTGGTTTAAATCCACAATATACAAAAGGACCATCTGTAACTCCATTGCCGACATACTTGCCAAACTTGCTGTAGCCTTGTTTTTCTGCGAAGCAGTAGGCTACATAATCTTTACTAGCAACTGCTGTATTTCCTGATTGCATGCCAAAGACTGAAGATGTCATACCTGCACCCCAAGCGTTAGTGTAACTACCTTCAGCAGTGATTCTTTCTAAAGCAACAATATAACTGGTATTACTGTTTCCACCAGTTAAACCTTTATGCCAAGACCACCAGTTGCTTGTTCCCACTCTGCTTTTTGTAATAACCATTGCAGGTATTTGTCCTAATCCATGTCCTACTGAAAAAATCCCTGTGCCTGAACTAGCTGGTGAAGTAAAAGTAACAATGCTAAAACCTGCATCAGTATCGGCTTGTACTGTAGAAGTTATAGAGCCATCACTATTTGAAGCTGTTGTACCACCATTGGCTTTCCATTGCCAAGCTACATAACCTGTATTAGCACAAATAGTGCTATATTGATTGTTTCCTGTAGAAAAACCATCAGTATTAAAAGAGGTTAAATCATAACCTGCGGATGCAGTGGTTTCTGCACTTGTGGCGTTAGAACTCAAAAACTTTGTAACTCCTCTAGTTGAAT
>Ga0208666_1001490_pt1 | contig 10327 bp, 13 predicted proteins | sample 5B_taG_FD_184078 | JGI IMG/M metagenome (GOLD analysis project Ga0208666, IMG submission 184078) | Marine viral communities from the Subarctic Pacific Ocean - 5B_ETSP_OMZ_AT15132_CsCl metaG (SPAdes) (version 2) | ecosystem: Environmental > Aquatic > Marine > Oceanic | place: Pacific Ocean...
TTAGCTGAAAAAGAAAAAGTAACAAAGGAATGGGAAAAAGGTGTACGAACAGAAATTGAAAGGTCTGGTTGTGAAGCGGCGAAAAAGTTAGATAAACAATTAAGTAATAAGTTTCGTGAATTAGGTTCCATGGGTGAAGTGGCAGAAAGGGCTTTAGGTTTTCTTAAAATAAAAAAAGATATATTATATTCTATAAAAGATTTTGTTAAATGTATTACAAGTAAAGATGAACCTAAACCTGAGGTCAGACCTGAAAAACAACCTATTAAAACACAAACCACCACAACACAAGACGGTACAGTAGTACAAACAAAAACACAAGATAACGAAGAAATTAAAACTCCAGTAGAACAAGAAAGAGAAGATTATTATGAAAAGGTTTATGAGGATCCTAAAGTATTACCACAACCGTTATATAGAAGTGAGGATGAAGTTGGTGATATGGGACAGGTACAAAGTACTGAGTTATTAGATGACTTAGTCATTAATATTGAAAATCAGATACTTCAACAAGAACCAGAAATACAAGAAAAACTTAAAGAGTATAATATTGACGCGGAAAAAATATCTAGGTTGGTACCTTTAACCTTAGAAACTAAAAACTTTATGATGAAGTTAGATATGGAAGGTATTAAACTACCATTCCTTATGTTACTTTATGAAAATATAGATCAGTTGTATCCAAGTATACAGAATAACTCTCCTTTGGATGTTAAAAAATTAAAAAGATTATCAAAAGTAATTAATTATAACGACTTTTGGGACTGGACTTCTACCCTTTGGAAAAAAGCACCAAATTATCTTAAAAAGAATGTTGTGGGATCAATACCAGAATTTGGGGACAAGTTTATGGTGTTTCCTTAATCTTTATAAAACCAAACATATTTATAGTATACTAGAAAAAGAAATTAATCCAATAAAGAGATTAATGAAATAAAAGATATTTATAGTAAAGAAAAAAATATTATGAGAACACAATCAGAAATTAAAAAGAACAATATTAGAAAGGCTAATCTACTTAAAGAGTATAATCACAGAAATAATAAAGGAAATATGGCAACTAGTTTTGGTCTTTATGAGCAATGTCGTCCTGTTGTACCTAGTGGAGGAAGAGACACTGAAGGAGTTTACATGGGAGCACCTGTTGGTACTGAACCAGAAATGCCAATGGATATGGGTATGGACATGGGTGACATGGATATGATGGGTATGGACATGGGTGACATGGATATGATGGATATGAATTTTATGGACGACGATGATGTTATAATGGATGATAATATGATGATGATGATTATGCAAGAAGATAATCATGAAAACGCAAAACCAGATTTTTTAGATTTAGACGGAGATGGTGATAAAACTGAACCAATGAAAAAAGCCGCTAAAGATAAGATGGATGAAAAATCAGGTTGTGGTAGTAAAAGAAATTATAGTGAAGACTATGAAAAAATAGACCATGATAGAGGTGATTTTGATGGAAGAGCGTCTAAAGTTGTTGGTGTTGATATTGATGATGATGAACAATCTGAATTATTTGAAAATTATAAAGCTTTAAGTGCGAAACCGACTAGAGATGCGTGGGGTAATAAATTTAACAATATTTTAACTGAATCTAGACAAGTTGATGGTATAAATTCTCTAATGAATAGAATGAAAAAAGTCATTAGATAATGAAAAAGATTATTGTTACTGAACAACAGTTAGGTAATATAATCCAAAACCTAACCACTACAGACACTAATTTTTTGGATGATGAAAGTTCACAAGATTGTATGTGTAATGACTATTCAATGATGTACGGATGTTACGACTGTGAGTTATGTTGTCAAGATAAAGGCGGACACATGGTAAGTGACTCCGAATATGTGCCAATATCAGGGATGGGAACAGTAGAATACAGTTATGCTGATCCCGCAGAAATTGCAACAAGCAACGCAAGTTCTTCATTTGGTTATGTACCACAAAGATAATTTTTAATAGTCTTCTCCAGCAAAAGTATCTAAATCTCTTTCTCTCTCATAACACTCATCCTCAAGAAGCTCCACTTGTTCTTCTAAAAAATTAATTAAATTTCTAAGACAATTTGTATCTATACATGTGTCTTTAATCTGTGATATGTGAGTTTCTACTTCACTGTAGTCGTAATCAATTCCACCTAACATTTTTGAAAATTTTTATTTTTTTATTATTATATGTATTAAATATAGTATAAGTTACGAAAAAACGATTTAGTTACAAAATACTAAGTAAGAGTAGTCATTTTGGAGTTAAATGATATTTATTAATAGTATATGAAAAAGAAAAAAAATAATACAAAACTTAAATTAATGTCCATTATCACAGAAAGGATTAGTGACTTTGTGTGTGCAGAAGACGAGGATGTATTTTTTGGGAAAGAAAAAAAAGTTAGACGGACAAAACTTAGTGAAAATCAAATACAGGAAAAAATAGAAGAAATAAATATTGACGAAGAGGTGGGTTTTATTAAAATAAAAGAAATGAGAAAAATAATAAAGTCTTTAATTAAAAGTGGAATAGAAGATGAATATTAACGAAGAAATAAAAAGAATGAAGGTTCTTATGGGACTTAATGAAAACATTCAAAATAATAATTTTGCCGATATGGGTATTGATAAAAAATCAATAAGTAGAGGTGGTGTAATGTACCAAGAACAAGATATTGTTGCAGGGGTAGATTTAAGTAAACCTTATGAACCAGAAAAAGAAATTAAAAGTGATTTTGAACAAGAAGTGGAGGATAGGAAGGATGACATCGAACAAGAAGTGATGGATTATAGGAAAGAAGTTTCCGATAAAAAAGAAGATGCAGAAGATGATGAACAAAAAAGACAAGAAGAAGTGAAAAAACAGGAAGAGGAAAGACGGGAAGCTGAAGAGAAGAAAAAAGAAAAAGAAGAGGAAGAAAAAAAAGAAAAAGAACTCGCGAAGAAAGAGGAAGAAGAAAGAAAAAAAGAAGAATTAGAAGCTAGGTTAGCTGCTCAAAGAGAAAGAACCACTTAAAAAAACAAATCTATGAAAAAACTATTTACGTTATCAACTATGAAGAAGTTATTATTTTTATTGGCATTATTGCCAACAATGTTATTTAGTCAAACAACAATGGAACCCGTTACTTTTAGACTAGATATAAATGATGTTATAGCTAGTGTACCTAATCCTGATTCGGCACAAGTATTTATACAAACAAATGTTGCTAGTTGGGTTGATATACCAATGGAAGATATTGGAGGAAATGGTATATGGAGAAAAAATATTAATATATCATATCCAACTGGACAAAACATAGATGTATTTTATAGATTCAAAATAACATCTTTTGGTAATAATGGATTACCATTTACAATGTGGGAAGGAGGGGCTTATGTTGATACTACTTGCCTTTTTGATCCTAGCACTCAAGGTTTAGCTCAAGGTGATATAAGACAAATATTATTTCCACAAGAGTTGATTAATAATGGTACTTATGTTAATCCAACAGGTGAATATAAATTAACACATTGTTTTAATGAATGTGGAAATGCGCCCTGTACACCACAGGTAATAACATATGATTCTTGGTTAAATATACAATTTCAAACGGATAATTATCCAGAAGAATCATCTTGGGAATTATTAGATTCCTTAGGTAATATAGTCATGCAAGTTGATGGTGACTCATTAAACGGTGTCACTTTATACGATACTACATTAGATTTATTTTCAGGAGAATATGTATTAAATCTTAACGATAGTTATGGTGACGGTCTTGGTGCTTCACAATGGGGAGGTACTGATGGTTGGTTTTTAATTCAAAATGATTGTCAAGATACATTAACCTTTGTTGCTGGTAATTTTGGTTCTTTATATACTGACACTTTAATTATGGCACCATGTGCACCACCTACAGGAGGATGTACCGACACAATGGCAACTAATTATGACCCAGGGGCTGCATTTGAGGATGGTTCATGTATTTACCCACCTTGTAGTGGATTAGATACATTATGGGGTGAATGGTATTGTAACGGACCGAGTGTAACACTTCATTGGCATTGGGAACCGGGAGAAAATCCAAACTGTCAGGTTATTTCATATTCAAGAACAAAAAACCTTAATACTCTATGGGATAATGGGAATGTTTACCAATACCCAGCAAATTGGGGTAATACAGGTGTGATGTCATCCAATAAACAACCAAACACTACTTATTATTTCCAAGCGATGTTAGCTGATTCTACTTTAACTGACACCGTAGTTATAAATACTGGAGAGTGTAACGTTGGTTGTACAGACCCTGCGGCCTTAAACTATAATCCTTGGGCAAATATAGATGATGGTACTTGCCAACTACCACCGGCAAACTGTGCAACAGGGGAATCGAACATTGTTGTTACAGTAATTCCTGATACTTATCCTGATGAAACATCATGGGAAATTGCAGATACAACTGGAACGGTATTAATGTCTTCACCCGCTTATACACAACCAGGTGTTCCGGTAGTAACAGAAACATGTGTACCAAATGGTACTGTAATAGAATTTAGTTTATTTGATGCGTTTGGTGATGGTTTATGTGGTTCATGTTATGGAGGTACTGACGGAACAGTATTAGTACAAACATTATGTGGAGATACCATACTATCAATATTACCAGGCGATGCAAATTTTGGAAATGATACAATCACATCCCCTTATGTTGTACAACCTTGCACACCAAGTGTAATTTTAGGGTGTACTACACCAGGATTTACAGAATACAACCCTCAGGCAAATACAGATGATGGTACATGTAGTACACCAGTAGTATTGGGTTGTACAGATGTAACTTCACCAGATTATGACTCAACTGCGAATACAATGCAAATTATACCACAATGTCAATACACATTAACAATTACAGATGAGGCAGAAGATGGATGGTTTGGTGCTTGGGTTGGGATATTACAAGATACCACAATTTTAGGTCCATTTATGATGGGACCAAATGATGGTTATTCAGAAACTTTTACAATTAGTTTAAGTGCATTAAGTCCAGTTGAGTTGATGTTTTTTGCTCCGGGACAGTCAGCAACTACGGCAAATCAATGTGGTTTCTTTTTAACAGGTCCAGAAGGTGATACTACCTTATCGGGAGGTACAAATCCTTGGACAGATCCAATGTTACAATTTCCTTACAAGTATAGTGCAATGCCTTATTGTGGTGATTATTGTACTGAGGGAATTATTGGGTGTATGGATTCAACAGCCTTAAATTATAACCCATTGGCTAATATGCCAGATAGTTGTACTCCAATTATTTTAGGGTGTACAAATAGTTTAGCGTTTAATTATGACCCTACTGCGAATGTAGATGACGCAAGTTGTGTGTCAATTATAATTGGTTGTATGGACTCAACAGCTTTTAATTTTAATCCAACGGCTAATACTAATGACCAATCATCATGTATAGATGTAATATTAGGGTGTATGGATGATACGATGTTTAATTACAACGCCGCGGCTAACACCGATGATGGGACATGTATTCCAGTAGTTTTTGGTTGTACAGATGCGTTAGCCTTTAACTACGATTCAACCGCAAATACAAATAACAATTCATGTCTCCCTGTGGTATCAGGATGTACAGACGCAACTGCGTTTAATTTTAACCCATTAGCAAATACTGACGATGGTACATGTATTGCAATTATTTATGGTTGTACAGATGTAACCATGTTCAATTACAATTCATTGGCGAATACAGATAATGGTTCATGTGAACCATTTATATATGGTTGTATGGATTCTACGGCGTTTAATTATGACCCACTTGCTAATACGGATAATGGAACCTGTCAAGTAGTTGTATCTGGTTGTACAAATCCATTAGCTATAAACTTCGACCCAGGGGCAAACACTGATGATGGTTCGTGTATCAATCCAGTATATGGGTGTACAGACTCAACTATGTTTAATTATAATCCATTAGCCAATACTGATAATGGGACATGTGAAATGTTTGTTTATGGGTGTACTAATGGAAATGCCTTAAATTACAATCCATTGGCAAATACTGATGACGGTAGTTGTATACTCCCAGTATATGGTTGTACAGACTCAACTATGTTTAATTATAACCCACTTGCTAATACGGATAATGGAACATGTGAAATGTTTGTGTATGGTTGTACTGATGGTTCAGCATCAAATTTTAACCCTCTAGCAAACACTAATGACAATAGTTGTTATTACAATCCAGGTTGTACCGATGCAAATTTCTTACAATTTTACACACAAGGATATGTTGCCGATTTTGATGATGGTTCATGTATCGATTCAGTTGTGTATGGATGTACGGACCCAACAATGTTTAATTACGACCCATTGGCTAATATAGATAATGGAAATTGTATAATGATAATAAATGGTTGTACAGATTCAACTATGTGGAATTACGACCCACTAGCTAATACAGATAACGGAACTTGTATAGCATTTGTATATGGGTGTACGGATAACACAGCACTTAATTTTAACCCATTGGCAAATACATTAGATAATTCATGTTGTTATATAGGAGGTTGTACTGATAGTACAGCTCTAAATTATGACCCTAACGCTTGTATAGATGATAATTCATGTATTACCATTGTAACAGGTTGTACTGATGTCGGGGCTTATAATTATAATCCAGCGGCCAATGTTTCAGATTCAACAGCTTGTTTATATGACGCAGGGTGTTATGGAGGACCAGGAGTTCCTTATTGGTTAAATGATGGGTGTTACGCTTGGGTAATAGATGTAGATAATTATTGTTGTACGGATAATTGGGATGTAAGTTGTCAGTCAATGTATGATTATTGTCAACAAGGTTGGCCAACAGGATTGGATGATATTACTTCATTAGGTATAGTGGTTTATCCTAACCCAACAGAAAATATCATAACGATAGAGACACGATTGAAAGTAGAGGTTGAGGTTTATGACCTAATGGGTAGGTTGGTTTTAAGACAAAACGATAAAAGGGTAGATTTAACAACACATCCTAATGGTGTGTACAATTTAGTACTTATACATAATAACAAAAGATATAACGCAAAGGTGATAAAGCAATGAGAAAAATAATATTACTAACATTATCAATAATAAGCTTACAAGTTAGTGCACAAGAATTAAACTTAAAAGAATTAAATGTAAAAGATTTTTTTAAGTTTGGTACAGTGTATGGGGCTGTCAACGGAGCGAATTCTATATCTGACCAAGATATATACTCAGTTACTGATGGATTAGAAACCTCAACAATTAAAACTCCATTTGATTATTCTATATTAATAGGGGTAAGAAAAATTAGACAGTTTGGATACCAACCTAAAGAAGCTTTTAAGAGAGGAACAGAATCTTCATTCTCAGATGGGTCAACCATCGGTAGGTGGACAAATAAAGTAGAGTTTTTATTCCAAGGTGAATTGAAAAGACAACAAGGAGGAAATTATTTTGACCAAAAACATTTTGTGAGATATGTGGCAGATAAGTGGTTGGCAAAAATTGAGTACGTTAAAGATGGATTCGCAGATGTAGAGTATTTTGAGGCTTCACAGAGATACACTTATAAATTTCCAAAACTTGATGGTTTAACACTAAACGTAGGAATTGCACAAAGAATCGCTGAACCATATGGATACGATCCACTAGAAGAATGGTTATTATCAAACGGTAATTTACATTATACTCATCTAGCCCTCCAAGAAGGGTATACCGTACAATTTGATGGTCAGGGAGGGGAAGAGTATTTTAATCCAGAAGGTAATTCCGTTGCGACTAGTACAGAAGTGTGGGAAGCTGTGGTTATTCCAGAAGTTTTATCTAATTACACAGAAAAGAAAAGAAATGAATTACCTGACCAATGGAATTATTCATGGATTGCAGGATTCGATTATTACAAATATTCAAAAACTAGTTGGTTACACGCATGGGGTAATGTAATGCCATTACATTATAGTGATGATAAAAATGAGTTTAGTTATTATAATTTTAATGGAGGACAATGGGTTGATTATTCTGGTGGAATTATATTGGGTCATTGGTTTAATAAAAATTTAGGAGTATTTATAGAAGGAACATACAATAAGTATTGGAATAGGCAGTGGCATGGTTTTAGTGCGGGAATAAATTATAGAGTATTTTAGGGAAAGTAATATGGCAAAAGAATTAAATGAAGACACCGGATTTACGGTAAGTATAAAAACATTATTAGGGATTGGTGCTGGAATGGCAACAATTATTAGTATGTGGTTTATGTTACAAGCGGACATTGAAGAGGCTAAATTATTACCAGAACCCCCACCTGCAGAAATTACTAGAATGGAGTTTGATATGAAAGATCAGTTAGTACGCCAAACAATTATGGATACTCAAAAAGACGTAGAAGAAATTAAAAAGACTTTAGAAAAGATAGAAGATAAACTTTACGGTAGATAATGATATGAAATTCTGGAATGGAAAAATATGTTTAACCTCACGTGTGTCATTAATTGTGATGGGAATAGTCTTGTGTAGTACAATATTATTTGCGGGTGTTATAAATAACATAGAAGAGCCTAAAGTAATAGAAGTTGTACAAGAAAATGATACGGAAGAGATGTGGATACCAACAAAAGAGGATATCGCATACCAAGATAGTATGTTTAATATAATTCAACAAACACAAAGTGATTTGGATACAATTAAAAAAGAAATAACATATATATTAGAGAGGTTAGATTATGAAGATGGTAGTTGGGATAGTATTAGATATGTGAAAGGTGGCAAAATAGATAAATTAAGAAATTAATGGTTATGGAAAAAAATTACAAAGTTTGGGAATTGCTAAAAGTTTATATATTCTTTTTATTATTAATAGTATCGGGTTCGGCAAATGCCCAGTCACCTTGTAAAGGAGATGATTTATGTGTGGTACAATTTAATGCTGGATTTAATAAAGCTAATGAAGTAACATGGTTAAATAAATTAACTGATTGTAATATAAAATTTATTGATATACAAGTTGATGCCACAGCAGCGAAAAAATATAAAATAGTTGTAGTGCCCACAATAGTAATATATAATGGAGAAGAGGAAATTGAGAGATTCCAGGCTAACATTATGATGCAAATGGAGGCTAAAAAAAGTGATGTCCAAGGTAAAATTGATGAGATCATCATGGAGGGCTTTTAATAAAAAAAAATAAAAAAAAACAAAAATGGATTTAATTAAAAAATACGGAGGACACTTGTTATTATTAGGATATACTTGTGAAGTAATAAGTGGTGACCACTTAATGGCACAAGCCTTATTAATAGGGTGGATTGTTTTGGAAAGAGTGGTTATGTAATTGTAGTGCTTGTAAAGGAGATAAAACTTGTTGTAAAACAAAATAACTATGACCACAGCAAGAATGTTAATTACCTTTGGTGTATTATTAATGTTTACGTGGTTAATTTATCTTATATTTTTTGAAGAGGTTGCGGGTACTACTCGTGACCTTCTTTTTATATTGGTAGGTGGATTTCTAAGTTCTTTTCAAAATATAATAGATTGGTGGTTTAAGAAAGAAAAAAAGGATTGTAAATAAATATATATTTATAGTATATGAAGAAGAAAGATTTACTAAAAAAATTATACGAGAAAAAAGAGCGTAAACCGCAACCTATTAAAATAAAGTTAGATTTTGATAGAGATGAAGATGGTGCACCAGATTCGTATTCTACAACTAAAAAACACTCTAGTAAAGAAGAAAGTAATGCAACTCCAGAGTTTTATTCACAAAACTTTAATGATGAAGGTACAAATGTAAGACCGTTACATAAAAATACAGATGGTGAAAAATTTAAGAAAAATAAACATTCTGGAGATAATCATTTAACTAAAGGACATAATTTTACAGATAATTCTAAAAGGTCTGTCGGACATAAAAACTGGTCCGGAGATGACCACATATTTGAAATTGTTAACGAAGTTTCATCTAGAATACTTTTGGACGAGGCAGTTAAACAAAATAATAAGTATTTATTAAGAAAGGATTAATAATGAAAAACGAAAATGCATTAAGAGAAGAACTATTACGTATGAGACAACTCATGGGGATGAATGGTTCTTTATATCAAAAACCTATAATGGGTGAACATGAAAAACACGGCAAAGGTGATCCGTTTGGTCCAGAGACTAAACAACCAAATCCAGAAGCTTATAAAGGAGGTGCTAAATCTATAAAATACCAACAGGATTTCAAACATTGGACTGAACATAACCCACCTAAACCAGCACCAAAACCTAAACCACCAGCACCAAAACCACCACCGCCAGCGTC
>Ga0208666_1001492_pt1 | contig 10320 bp, 5 predicted proteins | sample 5B_taG_FD_184078 | JGI IMG/M metagenome (GOLD analysis project Ga0208666, IMG submission 184078) | Marine viral communities from the Subarctic Pacific Ocean - 5B_ETSP_OMZ_AT15132_CsCl metaG (SPAdes) (version 2) | ecosystem: Environmental > Aquatic > Marine > Oceanic | place: Pacific Ocean...
AGTATATGATTTTAGACTAGAATCGGGATCATATAATGCATCAAATGGTAATTTAAATGAGTGGGATTTAAGTCTATTTGATGTTCAAACAACTTCTGAAATAACTGTTAACGAACCTACAACTTTATCTATTCCTACTTTTGTTAAAGGTTCCCAGACTGGAGCAACTGCTTTTCTAAAAGATTCAGTAACTGCTGGTGTTGCACTTACTGTTTATGAAAGGAAAGGAGAATTTAGCCCTAATGAACCATTGATATTCAACGGAAATGCTAATGGTAGAATTGCTATTGCAATTACTAATCATACTATTTCTGATGTAAAATCAGTATATGCAACTGATAATGGTTTAGTAGGTGTTAATACATTTAGTGCAGATGTTGTACCTACATTAAAAGCAAACATTGGTATTGCTTCTATTACACAAGTAAAAGCAGGAATTAGTACTATAACAAGTACAAATGTATTATTTCCTAAGATAGTAGAGGTTGGAAATCTTGTAAAATTTAGTAATTTAGCAAATTCTGATGATCCAACTATTGCAAAAGTAGTATCAGTCGGTTCAAATATAATTACTATTCAGGGTGTACAAACTGTAGCAGGAATATGTAATGGAGTTTTACCAGCTAGTGCAATAAATGTTACTGATTTAACTATACAATCTTCAGATATACAAACATCTAGTGATGATAAATTATTTACATTTTTACCAAAACATGATATAGCAACTGTTGATTTGACAAGTGCATCGATTACAATAAGAAAAGTATTTACAGTTAATATAACAGGAAATCAGATAGATGGAGCAACCATTCCTACTGCAGGAGAAAATGAAACATTCCTACCATTTGATGAAGAAAGATATTCATTGACTAGATCTGATGGTACTACAGAACCATTAACATCTGATCAGGTTCAGTTTGTAACAGGTAGTGGTGGAAAATCATTACAAATATTCAATTTAGGAAGTAATGATACTGGTGCTACTTTAACAACAACTTTAACTAAAATTAAGCCAAAGGCTAAAGTTAAGGTAAAAAATAGAGTTCAATCAATACTCATTGATAAATCTAAAAATGATGGATCTGGTATAGGAGCAACTACATTAAATAATGGATTAACTTTTGGTAATTTTCCTTTTGGTACAAGGGTTGAAGATAGTTTATTATCTCTCAATACTCCTGATATTATAGAAATTCATGGTATATTTGAATCGTCAGATACAAATAATCCTTCTGCACCTAAAGTAACTTTATCATCTATATTAAGTGCATCTACAACAACGGAGGAGTACATTGTTGGAGAATTATTGACAGGACAATCTAGTGGGGCAGCTGCTGTTGTTGCTGAAAAATTGTCTAGTAATCAAATTTCAATTCTCTATAAGAATGATAATGTATTTAAAGAAGGAGAATCCATAGCATCTTCTGAGTCACAGTTTAGTGCAACTATTACTAGTTTAAATTCTCCTAGTTTTAATATATCAAAAAATTACTCTTTTGATAATGGGCAAGAATCAACCATTTACAATTATGGTGCAATTGAAAAAAATACAGATGCAGATGCTCCAACTAAGAAAGTAATTGTTTATTTTGCTAGTGGTTCTTACGATCCAACAGATACGGGAGATATTACCACTGTTGAATCATATGATACATTTGACTATGGTAAGGAAATACCAAATTTTGGTGGAATGAGCAACTCTGATATTATCGATATCAGACCAAGAGTACAGGATTATACAGTATCTGAAGGAGGTAGATCTCCATTTGAATTCTTAGGTAGAATATTTTCAACTACATCAAATTCAGCTGCAAATGTATTAGCATCTGATGAAACCATACTAACAACATTCTCTTACTATCAAGGTAGAATTGATAGAGTATATATTAATAAAGATTCTGGGCTACAAGTAAAATATGGAACACCTTCTGATAATCCAGATCTTCCAGAAAGTGTTGATGATGCTTTAGAATTAGCACAAATAACACTTCCACCATACATTTATGATGTAAAGGATATTTCAGTAGAATTCTTAAAATATAAGAAATTTAAGATGAGTGATCTTAAGGATCTTGAAGATAGAGTTAAGAGTTTAGAATATTATACAACATTATCAATGTTAGAGAATGCAACTTCTAACATGTTCATTCCTGATCAAGATGGGTTTAATAGATTCAAATCAGGATTTTTTGTAGATAACTTTACATCAGTAGGAGCACAAGAATTTGCTACTGCACTTGCTAATAGTATTGATTTAAATGAACAATCAATGCGTCCAAAGCATTATACAACATCATTAGATCTTATTCCTGGACCTGTTGTTAATACTGACACTACTGCAGATGCTGCATTTTCTTTAATAGAAGGTGTTAATGTAAGAAGAACTGGCGATATTGTTAGTTTGGATTATGCAGAAGTAGAATATGTAAAACAATCATTCGGAACTAGAAGTGAAAGTGTAACTCCATTTATGATTAGTTTCTGGCAAGGAACTATTGAAATGACACCAGCAACTGATAACTGGGTTGATACTGCAAGACTTGAAGCTAGAGTTATTAATAACGAAGGCAACTTTGCTGCTGTGCTTGCAGATGCTAGGGCTAACCTTGGATTTAGTCAAGATGGATTTGCAGGAACTGTTTGGAATTCTTGGCAGACTAACTGGCAAGGAACAATGCAAGTTAATAGAAGAGTTAATAGAGGAACTACTGTTAGAACACACTCTCATGGAGGTAATAGAGGAACTAGAACTAGAACTACCGTATTTGAAACTGAAAGAAGAACTATCGAAACTGGTAGTCAGGTTAGAACTGGTACTAGACGTGCAGTTGTTGAGCAGTTTGATAGAGAATCTTTAGGTGATAGAGTAATTAGTAGGGATCTTATTTTATTCTTAAGGTCTAGAAATATACAGATTGTTGCTAAGAGAATCAAACCATTAACACAAATATATGCATTTTTTGATGGTAAGGATGTAACTAAGTATATTGTTCCAAAATTATTGGAAATTGAAATGACTTCTGGTACATTCCAAGTTGGAGAATCAGTAGTTGCTACTCAAAATGGAACTGGTTTGGGTGATATATCAGCACCTAATACAAGTGCTGGAGCAATATTCAGACTTGCTCAACCAAATCATAAGGGTGGCCCATACAATATTCCTACATCAACATTCTCTGATAATCCTTATACTTATAAGTCTATTCCATCAAGTTACTCTGCATCATCTACATTATTGAATGTAGATATTCGTTCAATGGCAGATGAGGCTCAAGGAGATTACTATGGTTGGGTAGAATCAGGTATGGTTTTAGTTGGACAATCTAGTGGAGCACAAGCAAAGATCACTAATCTCAGATTAGTTTCTGATACTTCTGCTACAGTAATTGGAAGTTTCTTTGTTCCAAATCCAAATTCAAATACTCATCCAAGATTTGAAACTGGTAAGAGAGTATTGAATATAACCAACGATCCTGAAAATAACACTGAAAGAGCAACAACTACTGCAGAGGAAACCTTTGAATCTAGTGGTATTCTTGAAACTGTTCAAGAAGACATTGTTTCTACAAGAAATGCTAGAATTGAAAGTCAGACAGTAACTGATGGTAGACAAATAGAGAGAACAATAAACACTGAGGTTATACCAGGAACTAGAAGAGAAGTTTCTAATACATGGAGATTTGGTAACTGGGGTGATCCACTAGCTCAAACAATTCAAATTGAGGATCCAGATGGTATATTCTTAACAAGAGTTGATCTCTTCTTTAGAAGTAGAGATGATATGAATATTCCATTCGTCTTCCAAATAAGGGCTACACAAAATGGATCTCCTATTTCTACTGTAGTTCCAAATTCAGAAGTAACATTAAGTCCATCAGAAATTAATTTATCTGCAGATGGATCAGTTGCAACACCAATTCAATTCGAGTCTCCAATATATCTCGAAGGTGCTAATAAAGAATATGCATTGACATTACTTTCAAGTTCAACTAAGTATTCAGTTTATATCTCTAGAGTTGGTGAAAATGATTTAATTACTGAAGCCTATGTGTCTCAGCAACCATATCTTGGTTCATTGTTCAAATCACAGAACGCATCTATATGGGAACCAAGTCAGTGGGAAGATCTTAAATTCACTCTTTACAGAGCAGACTTCTTAACCAGTGGAACATTTGATCTTTATAATACAGATCTTAAGACTGGAAACAATCAGATACCATATCTTAATCCTGATTCTTTAGTTGTTAACTCTAGAAAATTGAGAGTTGGATTAGGTACAACAGTATCAGATTCTGCAATTAAAGTTGGTAATACTGTCACTCAAGAAAATAGTGGTGCAACAGGTAATCTTGTTTCTACTGCTGGTATTGCAACTGGTGCATTGACTGTAACTAGAGCTGGTTTAGGTTTCACTCCTGCAACTGGACATTTCCAATACGATGGTGTAAGTTTAACTACTATTTCAGGTAGTGGAACTGGAGCTAAAGCAAATATTACCATTGCAAATGGAGTTGCATTAGGTGCTACATTCTCTGTTGGTGGACATGGTTATCAAGTTGGTGATGTATTGGGTATAACAAGTATTGGCAATAATAATCTAGGACTTAATGCTAGATTATCGGTAGCAACTATTGGAGATGTAAATGAACTTATATTAGATAATGTTCAAGGTGATTATAGGGTTGGTGCAGCAAATACTATAATGTTTACAAATAGTGCTGGAATATCAACTGCATTAAACTTTGTCAATGGTGGTGATGTTCAAGTTTCTGAAATTATAACCGCTAGTGATGGTGAACATATTAAAGTTAACCACAATAATCATGGAATGTATTTTGCAGATAATAAGGTAAGAATATTTGGTGTACAATCAGATATCAAACCTACAAAACTAACTGCAGAGTATAAGTCTGACGCTGTTGGGGCATTATCAGTAGAAGATGCAAGTGCATTCTCTACTTTTGAAAATGTAGGAGTCGGTACAACTAATACAGGATTCTTACAGATTGGTGATGAAGTTATTGAATACACTTCTGTTGCTGGAAATAACATAGGAGGTAATATTACCAGAGCAGTTGATAAGGTTACTTCAATTGGTTCTAGCACTCTTACAGGAATTAGAAATTATCCTATAGGTACACCAGTTTTCAAATATGAGTTGAGTGATATTAACTTATTGAGAATTAATAAAACTCATGATTTATCAGCAACTACTTCTACTGGAACAGGTGAGGCTATTGGTTTTGATCATTACAATATCAAAGTTGATATGTCTACCACATTTAATGTCAATAATACAAGTAGGGCAGTTGGAACATCATTCCCTAAATTGTATTTGAATAATACTAAATCTACTGGTGGAAATGCTATTCAAGCATCTCAAAATATTCCTTTTGAGTTAGTAACTCCTGCAATTCAAACATTGTCGGTTCCTGGCACTACCATGACAGGAGAAATCAAAACAGTAACAAGTCAAAGTATTGATGGCACTGAATTGCCTTATGTCGATAATGGATTTGAATCTGTTACCTTAAATGATAATAATTGGTTAGATAGTCCAAGGTTAATTGCATCAAACGTGAATGCAGAAAACAAATTATCAGCATTACCTGGTAATAAATCTGCTCAGTTGAAGTTAACATTGGGATCCACAGATTCTAGATTGAGTCCAATAATTGACTTACAAAGATCTTCTCTCATATTAACATCAAACCGTGTTAATAATGTAGTTACTGATTTTGCAACAGATCCAAGAGTTAATGAATTAGGAACTGATCCTACCGCTTTCCGTTATATTTCCAAAGAAGTTGAACTGATTAATCCAGCAACATCTATAAGAATTATGTTAGAAGGCCATTTAACTTCTAGAAATGATATTAGAGCATTCTATGCAATTAGTGATAAGGAAAACTTTAATCCAATATTTGTACCATTTCCTGGTTTTGCTAACCTAGATCAAAATGGACAAATTATTGATCCTGCTAAGAGTAACGGACAATCTGATACATTTATCGCTCCAACAAATGAAGAATCATTTAATCCAAATGAATTGGAATTCAACCCATATGAATTCACTATAGATAATTTACCTTCATTTAAGGCATACAGAATTAAATTGGTTGCAACTTCTACAAGTCAAGTTTATGTTCCTCAAGTTAAAGCCTTGAGAGTGATTGCATTTGCATAATATGAAATTGCATAAAGTAAAAAATCAAACTTCTTTATCTCGTAATGTTGATTCAAATTCTATTGTAAATACAGATACAAAAGAATTTAATAAGTATATTATGAGAAAAAATGTTAGAAGTAAAGGTCATGATAGGGTGGAAATGATGGAAAATGATCTATCAAGATTAAAAGGTGAAATTAATGAAATCAAAAATCTACTCAAGGAATTGGTAAATGGCAAGTAAAAATATTACATTTGATCCAAATTCAGGTGTTCCCTTTGCGGCTAATCTGACCATTCAAGGTGGTGCTAATTTCTCAGCAACATTTAATGTAGTAAACACATCCAACTCACCATTTCCGTTTACAACGGCATGGTCTGCATCTTCTCAGATTGCAAAGAGTGTAGCGATTGGTGCTACTCTAGGAGCAACAAAAACATTTACTACTGGTATAACAACCTCTGCAACTTTAAGTACAGTCAAAATTTCTTTAGGGTCTTCTGACACAAAGGAATTAAGTGAAGGTAGATATGTTTATAACGTTTTAGTGGGATCTGGATCAACGATATATAACATAGTAAATGGTAATATTTTAGTTTATGCAGGTGTATCCTCTGCACCCTAAATACTCTTAAGGACTAGGTGCAAATGAAACCAGCAAGTAGAACAGATTTAATAAATTACACTAAAAGGCAACCGGGTGCTCCAGTGCTGGAAATTAATGTTGCCGATGAGCAAATTGACGACTTAATAGATGATGCTCTTCAGATATTTCAAGAGCGTCATTTTGATGGTGTAACAAAGGACTATGTGAAATATAGAATAACTGAAGATGATAAAAATAGAGGTAGAGGATTAACTGATGTTGAAGTTACTGGTGTAACCACAACAACTGTGACACAAACAGTCGGAGTTACCACAGAGTTTAAATTTGAAGAAAATAGTAATTACTTACCACTACCTCCAGATATTATTGGAGTAGAAAAGATTTTTCATTTTGATGGATCTGCTACATCCACTAACAACATGTTTAGTGTAAAGTATCAGTTGTTTTTGAATGACATTTATTATTATGGTGCAACTGAGGTATTAAACTATGCCATGACAAGAACATACTTGTCTGATTTAGATTTCTTATTAACTACTCAAAAGCAATTCAGATTTAATCAACGTCAAGATAGACTTTATATTGATATTGATTGGGGTAGTGTGTTAGAAGATGATTATTTGGTGTTTGAAGTGTTTAGAGCCATAGATCCAGATTCATTTACTGGAGTATGGAATGATTCATTCTTAAAACGATATGTGACTCAATTAGTTAAAAGACAATGGGGTCAAAACTTAATGAAATTCCAAGGAGTAAAACTTCCTGGTGGTGTTGAATTAAATGGAAGGCAATTGTATGATGACGCTCAAAAAGAACTTGATGTCATCAGAGAGCAGATGTCCAATACTTATGAATTACCACCACTAGATATGATAGGTTAATATAATGGCACTCAATCCATATTTTCAGCAAGGTGCTCGATCAGAACAAAATCTAGTACAAGATCTCATCAACGAACAGTTGAGAATGTATGGTGTTGAAGTGCATTATATGCCTCGTAAGTATGTAAAAGAAAATACTGTAATACGAGAAGTAGTACAATCTAAATTTGATGATGCATATCCTCTTGAAGCATACATAGATAATTTTGATGGTTATAGTGAAAATCCTGTTCTTCTTACTAAGTTTGGTATAGAAGCTACTAATGAGGTAACTCTTATTATTTCTAGAGAAAGATGGGAAACTTACATTGAACCATTAATGAAGAATGAAGAAGATGTAAAATTAACAACTAGACCAAAGGAAGGAGATTTAATATACTTCCCATTAGGTGATAGGTTATTTGAGATCAAGTTTGTTGAACATGAAAAGCCTTTCTATCAACTACAAAAGAATTATGTTTATGAATTGAGATGTGAACTCTTCCGTTACGAGGATGAGGTTATTGATACAGGTGTTGATGAAATTGATAATGAGTTAATAGGGGATGAGACTGATGGTGTCAGTGAAGATGGTATTCCTACAATACTGGGCCCAACACAAACATTTACCTTGGTAGGTGCTGCATCAACTGCTGCTGCTTTTACTAGTGTAGTTCCTACAGGCGGTCTTAGTTTCTTCACTATATCAAATAGAGGTGGAGGCTATATAACACCACCAACAGTTGGATTATCATCTGCTCCTTCTGGAGGTAGAACTGGTATTGCAACTGCTGTTCTAATTGGTGGTATTCAATATTGCAATTTAAATATTGGACTGAATCAAAAATCTGTTCAGTCTATTGAAATAGTTGATCCAGGTTCTGGTTATACCGTAGCACCAGGTGTAGCATTTACTAGTGATACTGGTGTTGGTGCTGCAGCAACTGCACATATTGCTGACGGAACTCTTGGTGTAGTTACGGTTACATCTGCTGGTGGTGGATTTACAAGCACACCAACAGTAACATTTGCAGGCCCTACTGGTGTTGGTACAACTGCTACTGCTGTTGCTGTTCTTAACTCTGCTGGTTCTGTTACTGATGTTAGATTTACTAATACTGGTGCTGGTTATACTGCAGGTGATCTTCCACTGAATGCAACATTCTCTACTCCATCTTCAGGAAATACTGGTAATTATATCTTTAATGAAACTGTAACTGGTGCAACAAGTGGAGCAACAGGTAAAGTAAGAACATGGGATGCAGTTACAAATGTTTTAGAAGTATCTTCTATATCAGGAACATTCTCAATAGGAGAGAATATAACTGGTTCTAAATCTGGTGCAGTTCATGCTCTACGATTGGTAAATACGGATCCAACTGATGATGGATTTGCAGATAATATTAATATTGAGACAGAAGCAGATAAGATATTAGACTTCTCAGAACAGAACCCATTCGGTATTCCCTAAATAAAGTATCAGGACTATAACAATGTTTGAGTATTTTTATAACGAGATTCTGAGAAGAACAATTATTTCTTTTGGTACTTTGTTTAATGGTATAACTGTTAAGCAAGAGGATTCCACTATTAAAGTACCATTAGCATATGGTCCTACTCAGAAATTTTTAGCAAGATTGGAGCAATCTCCTGATCTTAATAAATCAACAGCCATCACTTTACCAAGGATGTCATTTGAATTTACTGGTCTTACATATGATCCCTCAAGAAAAGTAACAACGACTCAAACATTTACTGTAAAAGATCCAAGCACAGGTAAGGATTCTAAGAAGGCATATCTACCAGTTCCTTATAATATGCAATTTGAACTTGCAATCATGTGTAAGTTAAATGATGATGCATTACAAATTACAGAACAAATACTTCCATATTTCCAACCAGCATATAATGTAACTGTACAATTAGTAGAGAGTATTAAAGAAAAAAGAGATGTTCCTATTGTATTAGAAAATATTACAATGCAGGATGATTATGAAGGAGACTTTACTCAGAGAAGAGTACTTCTTTATACTCTAAGATTTACAGCAAAGACATATCTATTTGGTCCTGTATCAGACGCTTCCAAGGATATCATCAAGAAGGCAACTGTTGGATACAGAGCTGGAAGTTCATTACCTGGTCAAAGAGATGTCAGTTACTCTGTTTCACCTAGAGCAGTTAAGAACTACAGTGGTGATGTTACAACTAACTTAGCATCTGACATTTTAATAACTGATCTAGTAATTCCTGTAGAAGATGCAAGTAATATCTCTGCAAGTACAAATACTACAAGAGTATTCATTACTATTGGTGAAGAAGAAATGAAGGTTATTAAGAAAGATGGTAATAATCTTACAGTAGAGAGAGGTAGAGACGGTACAACTCCTGCGTCTCATCTAAGAGGTGATGCTATTGGTTTGATTACCGATGCAGACGATGTATTGATTCCAGAAGGCGATGACTTCGGATTTGATGGATCTGTATTTTAATTATGGATAACTTCAAAAAGATGGATAAAACATTTAACATTACACCCACTGAAGTGAAAAAATCTGAGGTTGTTGAAGTTGAAAAAACCATCCCTGATAGATTAACTAAAAATGATGTTGAAAAAGATTATGCATATACAAGAGGTAATCTTTATAGTATAATCGAAAAAGGTCAAGAAGCTATTGATGGTATT
>Ga0208666_1001493_pt1 | contig 10320 bp, 19 predicted proteins | sample 5B_taG_FD_184078 | JGI IMG/M metagenome (GOLD analysis project Ga0208666, IMG submission 184078) | Marine viral communities from the Subarctic Pacific Ocean - 5B_ETSP_OMZ_AT15132_CsCl metaG (SPAdes) (version 2) | ecosystem: Environmental > Aquatic > Marine > Oceanic | place: Pacific Ocean...
GAAACTCCACCAAGTTACAAAGAACCAATCAACAGAATTGGTAATTATAATTTAGAACAAAGAAAAATAGACCCTACAGGTGGAACTTACGGAGATAGAACACCACCTTCTGTAGGAGATGGTATGTTTGATGCTAACAATAATCCATTTCTTCCTATAACATTAGGCTCTGGAATAGTACCAGAAGGTCAAGACCCTAGCCAAAAAATGCCTACAAAACCAGATATGTTACCTAATCTTGCAACAGGAGTTATGGAGCCTGTAGGTCAACCAATGCCTCAATTTCCTCAAGGTCCACAACCTATACCTCAAGTACCGTCACCAGTTATGCCACCCATGAGAGAAGTTCCACCAGAAGACTTTGGCTTTGGACCAGGCATAAGACGTTCAGAAGATTTTTTTAGAGGAGAAGATTTGATCATGCCACCAATGGCACCACCTAAACCTTTAGGAGAGGATGTTCCGCCTATGCCTATGGAAAATATAATTAGGGCTAATGATCCTGCAATAATGCCAATGCCATCAAAAATGCCGATGTTACCTGAGCCTATGCCCATGCCTAGTCCTATGCCCATAAGACCTAGAATGCCTATGCCTGGACCTATAGCAACGCCTATTTCAAGAGTACCAACAAATTTACAATTACCACAAATAGAAACACAAATGCCAATGATGTCTTTAGACAGAGGAATAGGATCGTTTAAGACACTTGTATAGTTAAAATTAGGAGAGAGCTAATTGGATGGTATTAAAATAGCAGAGTATTTTTTTAAAACTTTGCGAGAAAGAGAGAGAAACGCTGTTGACATTATTGCTGGTGGCAATATAAAATCAATGGAAGATTACAAATATGTTATGGGAGAGTTATCGGCGATTCGCTCCCTACAACAGGATTTAAAAGAAACGCTGCAAATGGATGACATCGATGGTTGAGAAAGTCGCAGAAAAAACACAATTTGAAAAACATAAAGAACAAATTGCAAAAGAGAAAGTAGAAGAGTCCTCAGAACTAGATAAAGCTTTCGTAAATTCACAAGAAAGGGTATTAGATCCTAAACTACTAGATAAATCACTACTTGACAGAATGCCTGATCCTGTTGGATGGCGGATACTTGTATTGCCATACAGAGGTAAAGGTCAAACTGACGGTGGTATTCAGCTAGTTAAGGAAACTGTAGATCGAGAAGCTCTTGCTACAGTAATATGCTACGTTTTAAAAGTAGGCCCTTTAGCTTATAAAGATAATAAATTTGGTCAGTCAGATGGAACTAATCATTCTTGGTGTAAAAAAGGAGATTGGATTTTAATTGGCAGATACGCAGGAACTCGTTTCAGACTAGAAGATGAAAATGAAGTTCGTATTATTAACGATGATGAAGTGATTGCGACAATCCTTGATCCAGATGACATTAAATCTTTATAGGAGTAAAGAATGAGCGAAGAAGCACAGAACATAGATGTTGAAATAACAGAAGAAAAAATAGAAAAAGCAGCCCTTCCTGAAAATAGAAGAGTTGAAGAAGAAGTACAAGATACTGCTGTAGAAGTAGAGGTTAATCAAGAGGTAGCACCTGTATCTGAAGATGAGATACAAGAAGACTTTGAGGCATCTCCTAAAGTAGAAGAAAAAGTAAAAGATCAATCAGATGTAGAAAAAAGAGCAGCGTTAGCACAGAACAGAATAAACAAAGCTGTAGCACAAGCTAAAGAGTTTCAAAGAAGAGAACTTATGGCTGTTCAATATGCTAATGAACTTAAAGAGCAAAACAGTCAGTTGAGACAATCTCAGAAAAACTTTCAATCTAGCTACGGTGACGAGTTTTCAACTAGAGTAGAATCTCAATTAGCCTTATCAAAACAAGCATTAAAACAAGCTACTGAGGCTGGAGATGCTGAAGGTATAGCAACTGCAACTGAAGCATTAAGCATGGCTACTGCTGATAAAGCTAGACATGAGCAATACAAACAGCAACAAAAACAATACGATGCTCAAGAACAAGCATATATAGAGCAAGCTCAACAACAACAGATTTATCAACAAAATCAACCTGTTGAAGAGCAGTACAATGAACCATCAGACAAAGCTAGAGAATGGGCAAATAAAAATACTTGGTTTGGAAAAGATCAAGTTGCAACCAGTGTTGCCTTTGCAGTTCACAAACAATTAGAGAATGAAGGCTTTGACACTGAGAGTGATGCATACTATAGTGAGATAGATAAACGAGTGCGACAAGAGTTGCCTCAAAGATTTAACGTGGAAGCGAACAATAAACCCGTCCAAACAGTCGCTTCAGCCACACGCAACACATCGACTGGACGCAAACAAAATCGTATCGAGTTGACACCGAGCGAACAAGCACTAGCTAAAAAACTTGGAGTGTCATTTAAAGATTACGCAATACAAAAAGCGAGGTTACAAAAATCATGAGCGAAATAGATAATAAAACTGAAGATAACAGAGCTACTAGAAACTCTGATACTAGAGAAACAAACACTAGGCCAAAAGCCTGGAAAATGCCTTCAGCGTTAGAATTACCAGAGGAGGCTATAGAATTAGCTAAATCTCAAGGTATTTCTTATCGTTGGATTAGAGAATCTATACTAGGCCAAGATGATAAAACGAATGTCTCAAAAAGATTTCGTGAAGGATTCGAGGTTGTTAAACCAGATGAATTACCTGGATACCATGATTTACCTACTGTCGATGACGGTCGTCACGCAGGAGTAATTGGAGTTGGTGGGTTGATACTGTGCAAAATAGATAAAGAAATCGCAGATCAAAGAAATGAATTTTTTGAACAACAAACCAATAATCAAATGACTGCTGTTGAGAATGACCTAATGCGTGAAGAGAATCCTGCGATGCCAATCTCAAGAGAGATTAAATCAAAGGTGACTTTTGGTGGAGGAAACAAAGCGTAGCTTTGTGAACTCTAAAATTAAAATTATTTTATAGGAAAACAAAAATGGCAAATCAAGATGCTGCATTTGGAATGAAGCCTGTAAGAATGATGGGTGGTTCACCGTATTCTGGTGGACAAAGTCGTTATAGAATAGCTGCAAACTACGGAACAAGTATCTTTCAAGGAGATATGGTTGCACAAGTAACTGGAGGCGGTGTAGAAGTACATGCTGACGGTGGCACAGTTCCTATTGTTGGAGTATTCAATGGATGTTCTTACACCGATCCTACAACAGGCGAACAAGTATTTAGTAATTATTATCCTGCAAGCACTAACGCTTCAGATATAATTGCTTTCATAATAGACGACCCTAACGTGGTCTTCGAGATACAAGCAGACGACACTTTCCCAGTGGCTGATCTGTTTGGAAACTTTGACATCGTTTACACAAGTTCTGGTAGTACCTCAACAGGTATTTCAGGATCTGAGTTAGATGTCGCAACAGGTGCTACAACAGCGGGTTTACCGATTAAAGCGATTGATATTTCAGAAGATCCTGAAAATTCAGACGTTGCTACGGCAAACACTAATGTTTTAGTTGTTATTCAAAATCATATCTGCGGCCAAAAAGGTGCAGGTCTAGCTTAATAAGGAGTATAAATTATGGCTATTTCAAGATCGCAATTAGCGAAAGAACTAGAGCCTGGGTTGAATGCCTTATTTGGCATGGAATACAACAGGTACGAACAACAACATGCAGAAATATTTGAGACAGAATCCTCAGATAGAGCATTTGAAGAAGAAACCTTAATAGTAGGTTTCGGTAACGCAAAAGTAAAAACTGAAGGACAGGGCGTAGCATTCGACCAAGCTTCTGAAGGTTTTACTTCAAGGTATTCACATGAAACCATTGCGTTAGCATTTGCACTAACTGAAGAGGCTATCGAAGATAACCTGTATGACAGACTGGGAGCTCGATACACAAAAGCTCTAGCAAGATCTATGGCACATACAAAGCAAGTAAAAGCTGCTTCTGTGCTTAACAACGCATTCTCATCAAGTTTCACTGGTGGAGATGGTAAAGCACTTGTTGCTACTGATCACCCATTAGCAGGTGGCGGTACATTAAGTAATAGACCAGCTACATACACAGACTTAAATGAGACTTCATTAGAAGATGCACTTATTTCAATCTCAACTTTTGTTGATGACAGAAATATGGTAATTGCTTTACAAGGGCAAAAATTAGTAGTACCACCACAATTACAATTTGTGGCTGATAGACTATTACAAACACCTGGTAGAGTAGCGACATCTGATAATGATATTAACGCTCTTAAGAATATGGGAATGATCCCAGAAGGTTATACTGTAAATAACTTCTTAACAGATACAGATGCGTGGTTCTTATTAACAGACTGTCCTGATGGATTTAAACACTTCGAGAGATCTCCTCTTTCAACTTCTATGGAAGGTGACTTTGATACTGGCAACGTCAGATTCAAAGCTAGAGAAAGATACTCATTTGGATTCTCAAATCCAAGAGCAGTGTTTGCATCTCAAGGTGCATAATCTTAATTGATTATTTAAGGGAGCTTCGGCTCCCTTTTTTTTTAGATCAAACTAATATACAATCAAAGGTCTAGGGTTTATTAACTTGTTCTATTAACTGACCTAGCAGACAAGCCAAGATAATAGAACTTATTTTTCGGGAGAAAAATTATGGCACAATCGACTTTTAGTGGACCAGTTAAATCATTATCTGGATTCATCACAGCAGGTAACGCATCAGTAGTTAGCTTAACAGCAGATACTACTCTTACAGTTGCAGCTCATGCTGGAAAAATATTAACTTGTAATGATGCAGACGGTAAGTTTACTTTGCCTAGCATTGTAACTACAACTCCATCAACTAACGAAGATCCTAACCAATTAAATAACTTAGGTGTTTCTTTCTATTTTGTAGTTGAAACAGCAGCTACAGATATGGATATTCTTACTGATGGCACAGATAAATTTGTTGGTGGTTTATATACAGGTGTAGATGACAATACTGGTAAAACTTTTATTTCAGCTTCATCTAATGATGTTATTACTATGAATGGATCTACCAAGGGCGGACTAGCAGGCAGTATCGTAAAAGTAACTGCTATGGGTTCAGCTAAGTATGCTGTAGAAGGTATTATTTTAGGATCAGGAACTTTAGTAACACCATTTGCTGACGCATAAGGAGTAGCTCATGGCAGATACAGTAACTTCTCAAACTATTCATGATAGTGACAGAGTAGCAATATTAAAGTTTACTAACGAATCTGACGGAACGGGTGAATCTTCTGTTAAAAAAGTTGATGTTTCAGCTTTAGCTAAAAACAATTTAGGAGAGTCTTGCAGTAGAGTTTCTATATCACGTATTTACTGGGCAACCAGAGGTATGGGTGTAGATATAGAATTTGATGCAACTACTAATGTTTTAGCTATACCATTACCAGCAGATAGCACAGGAGATGAATATTATGATTTATTTTCTGGCATACCTAATAATGCAGGTTCTGGTATAACTGGAGATATTGACTTTACAACAGTAGCTCATTCAGATGGTGACGCTTACTCTGTCATTTTAGTTTTAAACAAAAGCTATTAATGAATGGTTGTAAAAAGAAGAACTAAAAATATACGTAGAACGACTGGTAAGGGTGGAAACTTCCGCCCTACCAAGTCTGGTGCAGGCATGACTAAAAAAGGAGTGCGTGCGTATAGGAAAAAAAATCCAGGCAGTAAACTAAAAACAGCCGTAACAGGTATAGTTAAAAAGGGTAGCAAGGCTGCTAAACGTAGAAAGTCTTATTGTGCAAGATCAGCAGGACAACTAAAACGTAGCTCTGCTAAAACAAGAAACAATCCTAATTCAAGAATTAGGCAAGCAAGAAGAAGATGGAAGTGTTAAATGGCTAAGAAAGTTAAAAGTGGCGGTAAAATATGTCCAGCTGGTAAAGCTTGGGCTAAAAGAACTTTTGATACATACCCTTCAGCTTACGCAAATATGGCTGCATCTAAGTATTGCAAAGATCCTAACTACGCTAAAGGATCAAAAAAGAAAACAAAGAAAATGAAAGACGGTGGACTTGTTAATATAAGAGGACAAGGTATCGTTATGAAAGAAAGACTAAGATAATGGGACAGTTAGCTGAGTGGAGAAAACAACAGTGGGTAAGGATCGGAACTGACGGTTCTATTAAAGGCCCATGTGGCACAAGTAAAGATAAAAAGAATCCAGATCGTTGTTTACCAAAAGCAAAAGCATTAAACTTAAGTAAAGCAGAAAGAGCTAAGACTGCAAGAAAGAAAAAAACAGCAGGATCAAAAGGAAAAACTGTTGTTGCTAATACTAAGAAAGCTAAAGTATCCATGAAAGACGGTGGAGAAGTTAGAAAAATTGCAAGAGGTTGTGGTAAAGTAATGAGCAACAGAAGAAAGAAAACTAAATATTCATAGGAGTGAATTATGTTTAAAAGAACTAAAGGCTATGCTAAAGGTGGAGTAGTCAAAGGCACTAAATATATGTCTAAAGGTGGTTCTATGAAAGGAACTAAATATATGGCTAAAGGTGGTGCTGCTAAAGGAACCAAATACATGTCCAAGGGTGGTGCTATGAAGGGTACTAAATACATGGCAAAAGGTGGAGCCATGAAGGGTACAAAGTATATGGCGAAAGGCGGTGCTATGAAAGGCACTAAGTATATGGCTAAAGGTGGAAAAGTTTAATAACTTTTTCACAACAACAAAGGAGAGAGCGTTTTGTCATATTTGATTTCAAATATACCTCAGTTTAAATGCTGGGTAAGAAAAGAGTTTACAGCTAACCACAGCAATTATCATGGAGAGTATCTACATGCTCTTGTTATTGCTGTCAATACTATTCCAGATAGATCACTAAGTTTTCAAGTAGTTTTTACTGGGTGTGAAATAGACGATGAAGAAGACGCACCAAATGTTCACGGTGGTGCTATGTGGGCAAGAATGCCTATTCAAGCCTTAGTTGCAGACATACCATTACAAGATTGGCCAACTCCTATGGAGGATCATTTAGCACAGCCTTGGGATTGCCTTAGCCACCATCATTCTGTTGTTACTATGGATAGAGTTAGTTCATCACCTTGGCTTTGTAAGATAGGTGGAGACTTCTATACAGGCAAATATTTGTTTACGGTAGATTACACAGAAAACTCAATAGCTGATGATTCTGCTCAACATAAGCAATCACATGTGTTATATTTAACAGACGCTGGTGAATATACTGGTAACTTTGTGGCTTTACCTAATAACAGAGTTAGAGCTACAAACCCTGCACTATGGCGTGTTGGTGAAGGAGCACCAGACTTTATGCCATCTCAGTGGATTCATTCAGCAGAACAACATGAGAGTTACATGGATCCAAACATAACGTTTAATAATCTATACGCTCCAGAGGAAGATTAATATGCACTATACTAAAGACTTAAATGAAATTATAAAAGGTTTGAAAAAAGCAAGTAAGCTACATGCTGCTCAGGCTAAAAAATTAGAAAAAATAAATAAAGATCAAAAAAAAGCTAAACCTTTAAAAAAGAAAAAAGTAGTTAGAAGAAGAAAATAATATGACAACATCAAGTAGTACAAATTTTGAACCAGATGTAACTGAGTTTGTTGAAGAAGCCTTTGAAAGATGTGGGCTAGAACTTAGAACAGGTTATGATCTTAAAACAGCAAAACGATCTATAAACCTTATGTTAGCTGAATGGGCTAATAGAGGATTAAATCAGTGGACTATAGAACAAGCAACTCAAACTGTAACTAAAGGCACTAATCAATATACTTTAGATTCTAATGTTATTGATATATTAGATTGCTCGTTAAGAAGAGATACTGACGGTACTAACCTTGATCTGCAAATGACAAAAATTAGCAGAAGTGAATTTTTAAATATTCCAACTAAATCTACTCAAGCTAGACCTAATCAATTCTTCTTAGACAAACAAGTTAGTCCTGTTTTAAATATATGGCCAACACCAGAGAACAGCACTGATGTATTAGTGTTTAATAAGTTAGTAAGAATGGATGATGCTGATACTGCTACTAATACTATGGACATGCCATTTAGATTTTATCCTTGTTTTGCAGCAGGTCTTGCTTATTACATAGCAATTAAGAAAGCACCAGAAAGAGTAGGCATGTTAAAACAAATGTATGAAGATGAGTTTGAAAGAGCTATGTCTCAAGATGAAGATACAGCTTCTTTTAGAATATCTCCTTATCTAAGAAACGGATATTAATATGGCATACGCCACTGGTAAATATGCAATAGCCCTTTGCGACAGGTGTGGTTTTGAATACAAACTATCTCAGCTAAGAGAAGAATGGAACGGAGCAAAGACTTGTAGAGATTGCTTTGATCCAAAACATCCACAACTTGAGCCATTACCACATGTTTCTGATCCTGAAGCTTTATATAAACCTAGACCTAATAATGATTTAGAAATAAACGAAGGAGTAGTTTATACTAATGATGGCAACTTAAATTCATCTATGACTGCTGATCCAATAGGATCTAAAATATTAGGTTATGAAATGACAGGTTCAGTTGGTGAGGTTACAATAACAGTATGACATTATCAGAATTAAAAACATTAATACAGAACTATACTCAAAATACAGAAACTACTTTTGTAGCAACACTTGATGATTTTATTAAAAACGCTGAAGAAAGAATATTTGAATTGGTACAGTTTGATTTTTTTCGTAAAAATGTAACAGGCACATTAACATCAGGTAACACTTACCTTACAACTCCTACAGATTATCAAACAAGTTTTTCTTTAGCAGTTATAGACGGTAACGGAGATTATCATTACTTAGATAAAAAACATCCATCATTTATGCGTGAATATTCTGTTGATCCAACTGATTCAACTTTAAGAGGATTGCCAAAATATTATGGAGACTTTGATAAAGAACTATCTACAGCATCAAACAATGGCTCTACAATTATCGTAGCTCCAGTACCAGACTCAAACTACAATGTTGAGTTACATTATCTATACAAACCAAATTCTTTAGTTACAGACACCACAGGCACTTGGGTATCTAGCAATGCTAGAAACGCTTTACTATATGGAAGTCTAGTTGAAGCTTACATATTTATGAAAGGTGAAAATGATTTATTACAGCAATACGAGCAACGCTTTGCAAGTGAAATAAATAGATTGAAAAATCTTGCAGAGGCACGTGGAAGGAGAGATGAATACCGCTACGATTCTTTGAGGACAACGGTATCGTAAAATAAATGGAACAAATTGAAAGCCTGAAAGGCAAAACAGTTGCCATAGTTGGTATGGGCAATAGCTGGTTTGATTATTGTTTAGCAAAATCACACGGAGCTGACTTTGATGAAGTATGGGCTATCAATGGAGTTGCATCTGTTTGTTATCACGATAGAGTATTCATGATGGATCCTGCATCAAGATTTCTTGATACAGAAGATGCAGGCGGTCAAACTAATGGTTTGAGAGATATGTTGCAACATCATGAAGGTCCGATATACACATGTGAATTAGATGAAAGATGTCCAGGCTTAGTAGAGTATCCTTTACAAGAGGTTATCAGATCAACCAACTGTCACTACTTAAACAACACAGTAGCCTACGCTGTAGCTTTTGCATATTGGAATGAAGTTAAAACAATAAAAATGTTTGGCATAGATTTTTCTTACAAAGAAAATTTACATTTTGCTGAGGCTGGTAGAGCTTGTGTAGAGTTTTGGTTAAGCAAATGTATGTCAAATAATATTCAAGTTGAAGTAGCCAAAAGCTCACCACTTCTTGATGCAAACGTAACACCAAATGAAAAGTTGTATGGTTATCATAGGTTAGATGATCCTTACGTTGTATTACCAACAGAAGATGGATTAGAAATAAAAAGAGTAAGCGATTTAGATATGATAGCTAGTATGCAAAAACCTACGCTAATAGATCGTAACGATTCACATTTAAAACCACCTGAGCCAAACAAATGGTAGATAAAATAACACCAGCAGGAATACCTGGATTAGGCTTAATAGAAACTAAAACATCTAATTATGGTGGGCACCCACCAGAGTTTTGGGCAGAGAGATTAACAGAAAAAATAGTAAGTACAAGTGATAGTGAAGATCCATATATCAAAGAACAGGCAAGAGCATACAGAGATATGATTTACAAGGTTTGTTTGATTTATATAAAAAATGCGTTAAAATCTTATAAAGCAACTTTGATACAGGATTTATCTGGTCAAGGAAGTGAAGATATAGCAAAAATAATTAAAGGTATTTAATATGGCCATTACATCAACATTAACTACAAGTTTTAAAAAAGAACTATTAACAGCAACGCACAATTTTGCAACA
>Ga0208666_1001494_pt1 | contig 10320 bp, 7 predicted proteins | sample 5B_taG_FD_184078 | JGI IMG/M metagenome (GOLD analysis project Ga0208666, IMG submission 184078) | Marine viral communities from the Subarctic Pacific Ocean - 5B_ETSP_OMZ_AT15132_CsCl metaG (SPAdes) (version 2) | ecosystem: Environmental > Aquatic > Marine > Oceanic | place: Pacific Ocean...
TGTTGATCATACCTGATGTTAGGAGTTTTAGCATTGTATATAAAAGTATAAAATCCACCTACATCAGGGATTGGTGTGACCGTACTGTTGAGGAGTTCCATGATTTTCATCATCATCTCTTCAGGATCATTCGTACTATTGTTGATTTGATTGTCTTCAAAGCGGTTCATTTGATCCCCAGTTCATTTTCGGTGATTACTTTAAACTGTATCATATGATCCTTACAAAACTCAACTGCTGCCTTCCACTTTGCCTGGTTCACAGCATAGGTCTTACATTCATAGATGTATGACTTGGTTTGTCTTTTAGGTTTCTTTGGTGGTTGAGTTTGTTTCTTTGGTTTGACTTCAACCACATATGTTTTGACTTGACCTGCGCTCTCCTTTACCTTTATAATGAAGTCAGGAAAGTAACGATGAACTCTATTGTCTACAGGTGATAGGTATGGAATCCAAAATTCCTCACTACCCCACTCCAAAATACTTTCATTCAGATCGCACCATCGGCAAAACTTCCTCTCCCAACTGCTACGACAGATAATATTATTTGGATCACCCTTATATTTCCTTGGATATGAAGGTTGATATTTACTCTTGATGCTTTCTCCCATACATAATATATAAGGTCAAAAATTATTTATAAATGGCTTCTGGAAAGAATGTAGCAGATCTCAAAAGGACTCTGTTAAAACCTGCATTAACATCTCACTTTGAGATTGCGATGGATAGTCCCTTCAAGGCAGGGGGCACACAGGGAGGACAAAGTTCTCTCAGTAAGTTTGGTGTTCGTTTTGAGCAAGATCAGTTAAATCTGATGTGTAGTGAGGTGTCCCTTCCAGGATCTAACCTCGCAACATTAGAACTCACCAGTGACCACACTGGTGTAACTGAGAGACATGCCTACAGAAGAATTTTTGATGACCGACTTGACTTCACATTCTATGTTGATGCTGCCAACTATATGCCCATTCGTTTTTTTGAGGCATGGATAGATTGGATTGTTGGATTTGATGAGGGTGATACTAAAGACACCTCATCTTATTACAGAGCAAAATATAGAGATGACTATGCTGTCGATGGTCTGAAGATCACCAAGTTTGAGAGAAGTTCTCCTTCTGCTAGATCTAGGGAGGAGGCAATAAGGAGAGGACAACCAGCAACTTCTCTTACATATGGATTTGTAAAAGCATATCCAATTAGTATCAACTCTATGCCCGTTTCTTATGAGGCATCTAGTCTTTTGAAATGCACAGTATCCATGACTTACATAAGATACTACATTGATAGACCACAAAGAATTGCCCCACCTGCTGACATTAGTGGTCGTTTTAATCCTCAACGTAACTTGAGTATTGCTGAACAAGCCATTCGGAATGCAAGTCAGTTCTTACCTCCAGCAGTTAGATCTGTTGCCAACGTTGCCTCAAGCATCCTTTTCTAGTAATAAATAATCACACTGAAAACTCTATAGGTTATTATGCCCTTACCAAAGATTTCTACGCCGTCTTATGAACTTGAGTTGCCATCAACTGGAGAGACGGTAAACTACAGACCCTTTCTTGTAAAAGAAGAAAAACTTCTTGTGATTGCTTTGGAGAGTGAAGACACAAAGCAAATCACGACTGCTATTCGTAACGTCATCCGTAACTGTGTCCTCACTAAGGGCATCAAAGTAGAGGATCTGCCTACGTTTGATATTGAATATCTCTTCCTCAACATTCGCGGTAAGTCTGTGGGTGAGGAGATTGAGGTTAATATCACCTGCCCAGATGATAATGAAACTCAAGTCAAGGTTACGATCAACCTGGATGACATTGAGGTTCAGAAGAATGATAAGCACGCCAAGAAAATCAAACTAGACAATAGTTTGATGATGGAGATGAGGTATCCATCACTGGATCAATTTATTAAGAGTAATTTTGATTTTAGTGAAGGTAAGAATGCAATGGATCAATCATTTGAATTGATTTCTTCTTGTGTTGATAAGATTTACACAGAAGATGAAGTATGGGCAGCAGCAGACTGTACCAAGAAAGAAATTAATGACTTCCTTGAGTCTATGAATTCCACTCAGTTTAAGGAGATTGAGAAGTTCTTTGAGACCATGCCCAAACTCTCACACACATTAAACGTCAAGAATCCAAAGACTAAGAAGGATAATGAGGTTGTGCTTGAGGGACTAGCATCTTTTTTCGGATAGCGATGCTCCACATGGATCTGGAGAGTTACTTTAGACTTAACTTTGCCTTGATGCAGTACCATAAATATTCTTTAAGTGAGATTGAAAATATGATGCCTTGGGAACGAGACATCTATGTTGGACTTCTCCAACAGCATCTTGAAGAAGAACGACTAAAGGAGCAGCAAAGAAAAGGCAATGGCGGTTGAAACCTTTGAGGGACAAACTAAAACTATTTCAGCATCCAAACTCATGGGTAGGGATGCTAGTAGTCTTTCTTTGGGTAAAGTAGGTGGTGGTCCATATGGCGGAACAAGTGCGACAGGTAAACTCGCAGGCATCGTAAGATCAAATAAAAAATCGATTGCAATAAACGCTGAGAAGATTACAAGACTGAAAAAGATTTCTGAACTTCAGTCTAAGAAAATTAGTGGTGATGATATTGGTAGCAAACTGCCAACAGAAGAGACTGCGATCCTTGATTCTCTGGATAATATTCTTGCGTTAATTAGAAACGAACAGAAAGAAAAAGATAAGTTACTTGATGCAGAAAGAAAAAGAAAGGAGAATAAAAAGAGAGATAAAAAAGAAAGTGGTCTTGAGAAGGTAGGTAAATCAATAAAGGAGAAAGGAAAGAAAGTCATTGACTCGATTAAGTCTCCTTTTGAAAAACTAATAGACGCTTTAAAAACATTACTGTTTGGAAAAATTGTAATTGATCTTTTTGGTTGGTTCCAAAATCCAGATAATGATAAGAAAGTAAAAAGCATTTTTAGATTTCTAAAAGACTGGTGGCCAACACTTCTAACAGGTTTAATTCTATTTGGGGCAACACTCCTTGGTCCAACTGGATTGGTGATTGCTGGTGTTGCACTTGTTGTTGGTTTTCTACCACAGATTATTGATGGTATAAAACAATTATTTGGATTTAAGGATGAGATAGAAACTGATGCTGACGATGCAAATAAAGAATTAAAGGAACAAGAAAAGGAAGTTGGCGCATTAAAACCAGAAACTCCAGAAACACTGAACCCTGCTCAACAAACTGGAGATAAGTTAGCGAAAGCACCTGAACCTCAAACAAAAGAACCACCAGTTCAGATGAAAGAGGGTGGTAAGGTTCCAGGTAGCGGACCAAATAAAGACACCATCCCTGCCATGTTATCACCTGGGGAATTTGTGATGAGTAGAGGTGCGGTTAATAAGTTTGGTTCTGACACCATGGCAAGCATGAATGCCATGGGTGGTGGAACTAATCGCCCATCGATAGTTAATAATATGGTGTATGCTAATACTGGTGGACAGATGCCAGGAGCGAAAGGAAGTGATGAAAAAACAAATAGACCGAAATCAACTAATATGACATCATCGATGATGTCTGGTAACACAACCACACCTAAAAATTCACCTGGGAAGAGAGCATGGTGGGACTTCTTAGGATGGGCAGGAACTGGTTCTGATAGTAGTGATGATAAAGGTGGTTCTCCTGATAAGTTCGCAAAAGATATGATCAAAGTCCATGAAGGACTGAGACTTGACAAATATATGGATAGTCGTGGATTCCCAACGATTGGATATGGTCACTTGATCGAGAAGGGTGAGACTATGCCCGACCGCATCTCTCAACAGAAGGCAGATGAGTTGTTTGATAAAGATTATGGGCATCATAAGGCAGCTGCCATGAAGATCCCTGGGTATGATAAGGCGAGTGGAATGCAGAAAGCAGCACTGATTGACCTTACATTTAATATGGGTCCTGCATGGGCAGATGGATTCCCAGCATTTAAGAAAGCATTTGCTGCTGGCAACTATGAGCAAGCAGGAAATGAGTTGATTGATAGTGCTTACTATGGTCAAGTTGGTAGAAGAGGACCAACGATTGTTAATTTGATCAAGGGTAAAGGTGCCGATAACGTAGCATACCTGAAAGACGTGCCCAAACCCGCACCAGGGTCTAGTCAACCACAGATTGCTTCATCTGGATCATCCTCTTCTTCATCCTCCACATCATCGAGTCCTAATATACTTGAGATGGTCAGAAATCAAGCATTTGGTTCTTCTGCTTCTACTCCCAAAATGACGGCATCAAACCCAAGACCAGCGGTCAAACCACCAGTGAGAAAATCTGGAGCGTCAACTGAAGCACTTGTTCAGGCACAGGAAGCACAGCAAACAGCACAGCAGGAATCAACTTCCTCTGGTGGTGGAACAGATGTGCCTGCGTTCAGTGCTACTGCTTTCCGTTCAGGGCATAAGATTAAAACTCTGGGAATCGTAGCATAATATGGCAATAGCATCCAAGTTTCTACCACGAGTTAAGAAGAAAATCATCGCAGTTGAGAAACTGTTGGAGGGATCGGTTGCTGCTGAAAAGAAAAAGATTGATGATGCGAAGAGAGAGGCATCGGAAGAAAGGAAAGCAAAGAGTGAAGAAAAGTTAGAAAAGAAACCAGATAAGAAAGATAATCCTCTAACAAAGGTCCGAAAGAAGACCGGTAATTTCATAGAAAATTTCTTTGTTAATATGTTGATGGGGTTTGTTGCCCTCAAGTTCTTAGAATTTACTCAAGATAAAAACTTTAAAGGGATTCTTGAAGGAATTGGTGGTGCTCTTGATTTTCTTTATAACACGGGAGGTATGATACTGAACGCTCTAGTGACGTTCATTGATTGGGGATATTCTTTGTATGATTCATTCCGAGGGTGGGTAAAAGATTCTTTTGGTGAGGAGGGTGTTAAAAAGTTCGACACCTTGATGAAGCACTTAAACACATTCTTAAATGCTGGACTGATGGCAGTTCTGGCATTCAAGAAGTTTAAGTTTCTAGGAAAAGGTCTTAGAAATATTGGTAGATTTTTTGGTAGGATTTTTAGGCGAGGACTACGAGCCGTTTCAGGTTTACTAAGCAGAGGAGTACAAGCAGGAAGAAGTTTATTAGGAAGAGGACTACAAGCAGGAAAAGGTTTACTAGGTAGGGCATTTGGTGCTGGAAGTAGATTTGCTACAAGTGGAGTAGGTAATTTTTTAGCAAAAAGAGCATTTGATGCGAAAATGGCAGCAAAACCAATACTAAAAAGCATTGGTGGAATTGCAGGTAAGTTTCTCGGTAAAGCATCAGGTATTATTGCGCCTGCGATCAAGGCGGGACTGCCAATCGCAAAGGGATTTCTAAAAAGAATTCCAATCTTTGGTTCTCTTGTCGTAGCATTATTGTCCTTGCTGTCGGGAGAACCGGTAGGTCAAGCATTGTTTAAAGGTGTTGGTGCAGCACTCGGTGGAGCCCTTGGATCATTTATTCCTATTCCAATTCTCGGAACTCTACTTGGAGAAGTAGTTGGTACATTTATTGGTGATGTTCTTTACTATGGAATTGTAAAAGGCGATTGGAAGAAGGCAGGAGAAGTATTTGGACAAGGAATAAAAGCAGCTCTTAGTGCTGGAAGTGCTGTGCTTAAATTCCTAGGTGATGCTGGTAAGAGATTTATTGATGACTTCCCAATGGTAGATGTTCCTGACTTTAAGTTGGGATCTCTGGTTGGAGACATGCTGGCAAAAGCAAACCCAATGCTTGATAAGATTGTTAATTTTGAGTTGAAACTGGACGGAAGAGCAGCATTTGCACTAAATCTTATCCCAGGAATTCCTGAAGAATTCAAGACTGCCTTGAAGGAAGGATTCTCAATCAAAGGAATACTTGATGGTCTTCCTGGATTGAGAGAGGTTCTGGGAGTGTTTGCTCAATTCATTCCTGGTCTGGACAAACACATTAAGAATGGGGCATTGATGAAGATTCCTAATCTTCTACTCTTCACACTACCTGGATTTCCATTCCTCATACCACACATTGGAAAGTCACTGCTCCCTGGAATATTTGGAAAAAAACCGAAAAAACCAGCCACTAATGCTGCACAACCTCCAGATTCTGGTGGTGGTTTTATGGACTTCTTAACTGGTGGTGCTAGCACTGATGCTGCTACTACTGGTGGTGGGCAACCAATGCTAAGAGGAAGTGATGAGGGTGGAACTGGCATACCTGATGAGGGTTCTGGGACAACTGCTAGCGGGACAACCAGTAAGAGAATGACCACAGGACCAGCTGGATATGACAGGATTGGTGCGGGTGCCGCATATCACGTTGACACCAAGTTCCACAGTAGTCTTGGAATGAGTGGAATGATATCTGCAATGGATCAAATGGCAAATGCGTATGCAGCAAGAGGTAAAGAGATTGTCTTCTCTGGTCAGGGATATGCTAGATTGAAAGCATATAGTTCTGAATTAGACGCAAAAGAGAAAAAGAAATTATTGAATAGTGCCATAGATGCACATAGTCACTCTACTTTTATGAGAGCACAAGGATTCAAACCTTTTGATTATTATATTCCAGATATTTCTGCTAACCAAGATTTATATCATCCATCTACAGAGAAAGCAGAAATTTTGTTACCAAACTTTGGCGGTGAGACAAAGGTAGGTGCTCTTTATGGTGGTTATGGTAAGAGTGCTGACATGTTTGATTCTTCTGGTAAGCACATCGCCATGACGGGTCACGGAGACCTAGCATATGCAAAAGGTGGATTCACCAGGGCGATGGCACATAGAGCGATCCTTGGTGAAGAAGGAAAAGAATTCGTCATCGATGCTGACTCCACTGCTGCTCTGGAGGGAACGTTCCCAGGTTTCCTACAGGCAATTAACAAAGCAGATGGTAATGCCGCTCTTGAAGTATTGAGAAGTTATGCTTCGTATGAGTCTGATGAACCCGAACAGGTTCTTGTTCCTGTCGGTGGTGCTTCTGGTGGAACACCAGCACCACAACAATCTGGAGGAGTTGTAAAACAACCTGCTGGTGGCGGTGATGATCCATTTGAAAGACTCTACATGGGTGGTTAAATAGAACTACGAGGTAATCATAAATGGCAGCAAAAGAATCATCACCAGCCAATATTACACAAGCAGATATTGTCTCTAATGAAGACAAGAAAAAGACTGTAAGTATTGTTAATGGTATTATAGAATTAAAATATTTTGAAAGTATTCTTCAGGACAGTGTTCGTGCGTCCATAGTTTTTACTGATGCTGCTGGACCAGAAGCACTTGATGGTAAGACTGCTTTGGATGGTCTTCCTATTGTTGGTACAGAAAATGTGAGTTTGAAGTTTGAGGATCTCAAAGAAAACAAATTAGAATTCAGCACGTCAAAGAAGAACAGTTTATATGTCAACAAAGTCACTCCAATCAGTGATGACAGCACCAAGTCGATGGTTGCTCTGGATTTATCATCAAAAGAATATTTGATGAATGAGAAAGTTCGATTGAATACTAGATATGATGGGAAACTTTCTGATCACATTAAAAAGATATTAGAAGATCAAAATCTACTTGCCACAGAAAAAACTATTGATATTGAACCAACATCAAATAATTATAACTTCATTGGTAATAACAAGAAACCATTTTACACAATTAACTGGTTGTCAATGAGATCAGTTTCAGCAGAGAACCAGAAACCAGGGGAGACTGCTGGTTACTTCTTTTACGAAACATCAGAGGGATATTTCTTTAAGTCAATTGATGGGTTACTATCACAAGATAAGAAGAAGTCTTACATGTATAATCAATCTCCTGATGGCGAGGTTGGTGTTCCTGAGGGATATGATGATAAGGCACTGGATTACACCAAGGATAACAAGGTCGATGCTCAAAGAAAGTTGATGCAGGGTGCTTACTCCACAAGGATTGTTGTCTTTGATCCATTTACATGCTACTATGAAGTTCTAACACCCCCGGCATCAGAGGAGGCAAAGACAGCAGGAAAGAAATTACCAACATTAAATCCAGAACTTGATAAGGAAGGGAAGAATAAAGAGTATACAAGAACAACTTACATGTTGTTGGATAAGGGAACTCTTCCCACAGGTAAGACAGAGCAACAACTTGAAAAGTCAGAGGAAGAAAACTTTAAACCCAAAGATACACTCAACCAAGCAATTATGCGCTATAATCAATTGTTCGCAAGTGGAGTTGAGATGACAATAGCAGGAGATTTTTCTCTCCATGCTGGGGATGTTTTATTTGTTGACGCACCAGAACTGCAGACAGACACAAAGAACGATGAACCAAACAAGCAATCTGGTGGTCTATATATTATAGCGGACTTATGTCATTATATTTCTACTAAGGGAACATACACCAAATTAAATCTAGTCAGAGACTCCTTTGGCAGAAAAGGCAATCATTCTAAGTAAGCACTATGGAAAGTATCGAACAGCACATCAAGAAAGATCAACAGATCCTTCAAGATCCCACAACAAATCCACAAATGCGTCGTCACATTGAAGGCGAACTGCATGAACTAGAAGAATACGCAGAGCACCACAAGAAAGACATCGAAGCAGGAGATCATCACGATCCAAACTACCTAGAACTTTTCTGTGATCAGAATCCATCTGAACCAGAATGCTTAATTTATGACGATTGATGGAAGGAAACGGACTATTTAATCCTGGTTTTTTAGGTGCTAACTTTCTATGGTGGGTTGGTCAGATTGCTGACGACTCCACCTGGAGAGATAATATTTCCTCAGGAAAATTTACGGGTGGTGAATCCATCGCAGGTTGGGGAAGAAGATACAAAGTCAGGATTGTTGGTCTACATGACAAAGAAGAGGAAGCAGTAAAGTCCGATCAACTTCCTTGGGCACAAGTCATGTACCCCGTCACTGCTGGTGGCGGTAATGCGAACTCAGGGCAAACACCTAATCTCCGCCAAGGGATGTTTGTCTTTGGGTTCTTCATGGATGGACCTGATCAACAGGTCCCAGTTATTATGGGTGTGCTTGGACATAATGAGCAGACCCCACTCAAAACTAAGATAGGAGAAAACGACTCCAACTTTGCTGCTACCAGTGGTTTTGCTGAAGGAAAGCAACCCAAGTCTCAGGCAACGAAAGAAACAGTGCCCGATGAGGGTAAGGTTACTGAGAAACCAAGGAGTGCTGAACTAGCAAAAGAGTCTGCGCCATTACCCAAGAAAGCAAAGCGAAATAAGTATGGTGTCAAGGAGGGAACAAACCTCTCAACAGCACAGCAAGCAGATGCGAATGCAGAGCGAGCAAGAATTAATGAAGAGATTGCTCGTGGTGGTGCCCTAGCACTTACTCCTGAACCAGAAAGATCAGCAACGATCAAAATTCTAATTCAGGATGCGATCGCTACAGGGACAGCAAATAGAAAGAGAGAAGCAGATGCTCCTACCTCTCCTAATGTTCCTGGAGCAACAAGAGAAGGCACTGCTAATGTTCACCAACAAAGTGCTGCTGATCTGGTAAGAGATGATAAGTTGGAGGAGAAGATTCCTCTGTCGAAACCAGAGACAAAAGTTCAGTCAGCAGTAAAGAATATTCAAACTGTCATTGAAACTCTCACCACAAAGTTAGATAAGTATCTGAACGCAATCACAAGTTACGCTGATGCTGTTTCTAGTCGTGTCCCAAGTTTAGATGGTATTATTGACAAAGCGACTAGAGAAATTCAAAAATACATGAAAGTTATTTTTGATAAGGTATTGGACTACACGATGAAGACTTTGAACGAAGGTCTTACTAGAGTTGTATCTGCTCTACCTATTTCTATGAGAGCAAACTTCTCTGATATGAAAGAGGAGATGACTAAGAACATCATCGGATCTTTTGAGGGAATCACAAATGGTCTTGGTGGTTTAATCAAAGGACTTCTGAACAAGGCATTACAACCTGATAAACTTGAGGCAGCAGCAAGAGAAGCAGCAGGAAATGCAAGTCCAGATCCTTATGATAAGAATGCTGGAATCTCTACAGATGGTGGTCCACCAAAACCAGTCAAGAACAAGAAGATAAAAGTTCCCATTTGTTATGCTGAGGACCTTGTTGGTGATGCTCTGGCTGCCAGTGCCGGACAAATTAATGATGTTAATAATAAAGCACTAGAGGGTGTGAACCTTTATGTGGATGATATGAAAAACCAAATTGCCTCATTGTCAGGGACTCTTGGTTCTTCTAGCACTTCTCCTAGTCAGGGAAAATCACCAAAAGATGATATTGGTGACACTATTCTGACGCAACTGACTGGTGGATTATCTGAGATTGGTAATATTACAGGTAG
>Ga0208666_1001495_pt1 | contig 10319 bp, 6 predicted proteins | sample 5B_taG_FD_184078 | JGI IMG/M metagenome (GOLD analysis project Ga0208666, IMG submission 184078) | Marine viral communities from the Subarctic Pacific Ocean - 5B_ETSP_OMZ_AT15132_CsCl metaG (SPAdes) (version 2) | ecosystem: Environmental > Aquatic > Marine > Oceanic | place: Pacific Ocean...
CTTAAACCGATTTGAATATCTTTGATTTGTTCCAATGTAGTATTTGTAAATTTAACTTTAACTCTACCTTTAGGTGGCATAAATGTTAATTCAAATGGTTTACCAGTTGTTGAGTTTTTTATTTCACCATCCACTACATTTAATATTTTATACCCATAATCATTCTCTACTTGATGATATGTAGCTTTTCTTTTCTCTACATCCCATAATAGAAATCCGTGACTTGGTTCTTCTGAATAATTCTGTTGAATCAACGAACCAGGATATGCAATAGTTTCTTCTTCATTTAAGAATTGTCTTTTATGTATATCACCCAACAACACCATATCATATCCAGCGAATGTGTCATTCGTCACTCTATCATCTTGAACTTGGAATCCATTATCATAAAAGTGTTTATCCACTCCTCCGTGAAATAAAGCAACCTTTGTGTTTTTTAAATCCTTTGGATTAGGCATTGTATCTGTTCTTTGTTTTCCTTCTTTATCAATATCAAAAATAGATAAATGAGCAAAGTCAACATTATCCATTGTATACACACCAGTCTTTTTCCAATAGTGTAAATTAGGTGTAATTTTTTGAACTAAATCCACAATAGGTGATAAAGTATCTTCTCTTGATTTATTATTCAAATTACAATCGTGATTACCAGGAATGATGATAGTGGGAGCTATTTTACATAACTCTAAAAAGAAGTTTGCAACCATTCTGACTTCTTCAGGTGATGTATCAAGTTTTCCATGAACAACATCTCCACCAATGTATATAGCATCTGGTTTTAATTCTTTTAATTGTTTATATAATGTTTTAAATACTTGACGATACTCCACAAATCTATGTAGTTTACGAATATGTATATCTGCTAAATGTGCAATTGTTTTAATCATTCAATGACTCCAATATTTCTTTTGTATGTTCCCAACCTTTTGTGTGATACCAATCACATATTTCCGTGTTATCCATCAATTCTGCTAATGGATAATCATTACCACCATTCTCTATACCATCACCTATAAAAATATATTCACTAGGTGGTACTAATCTCTCTTGTTCTATTACATTAAGAACTTGTGATTTATCCATTCCTTTTGGATAGATGTCAATTGATATTTGTCCACCAATTACAGCATCTAATTCTTTAAATTTATGTTTTAAAAATGTACTAATTTTTCTTCTCTCACCCTTTTCCTTATCCCATTTATAATATTCTTCTCTTTGTTCTTGTGTACAATTTCTACCCACAATACTAAAGTTTACCATTGAACCTCTGTCTTCAATATGGTTACCATATCGGTGAGGATATTGACTAGCCATTAATACAACTTCTAATGAGTTTTTTAATTTACTTGTCATTTCAAACTTGTTATCGTATATCAATTCAGCACTTACATTTACAATACTTGGGTCTGGTTTCCAAAATTGATTACCACAACAAGTAAATATACCTTCAGCTTCAATATCATAAAAACACATCTGTTCTTGTAACTTTGGTAAATCACTACCTGTTACTAAATAAAATTTGTTTTTCTTTATCCATTGTTTGAAGAATTTTTGAAACTCTTTAGTCATTGGTAATCTTGATGGTGTTAATGTTCCATCCACATCGAATATAAATATTCTATCCATATAACCTACCTTTTATTATATCTGAAAATTTTGATTGTTGAGTTGTATTGAGTAATTCCCAAAACTTTGTGAAACCTAATTCTGATGGGTCTTTATCTTTCATATTTAATAAGTATGTTGAAATTCCATAATCCATTAAAAACTTGGATAACTTAATTGCATCTTGTCTAGCATCTTCATCTAATGCAACATATATTTGTTTTACATTCTTTTCTACTAATCTTGTCACTAATGTTTTACTTGGAAACTTACCTAATAAAGGGATAGCATTTCTTCTTATAGTAATAGCGTCAAACACACCTTCAACTAACACAATAGGTTCATTCCAATTTATAAACATTTCAAAACACACTGTATCTTTTGACATAGGTGGATTCTTATATTTTAGTTTAGAATTAGGAAACATATCTCGTGCAATAAAGTAATTCAATTTACCGTCCGCATCATAACTTGGTATAATGATACGATTAGCATAACCATTAGACGAACAATAACCCATAGAATAACGAAGAATATCTATTCCACCTATACCTCGTCTTTTCAAATAACTGATTGCATTTGTATACAATGGGTCATTTGATGGTTTCCAAAGTGGTTGATAACATTGTGGTAATGAAACATTGTATTGTGTCTTTTCATCTTTTTCATTCTTAACACCTTTATAATCACCAAGTATTTTTAATACCTCTGATATGATTTGTTTAGGTGCGTTTATCTTTCTGAGTAATATACCAATCTTATGTCCACCTTGATTACAAACCCAACAATGCCACTTTTGTGTTTCAAAGTTTACTTGTAGTTTTTTCTTGTGATGATTACAGAAAGGACAATGGAAAGCGTGCTCTCCACCTTTCATCTCATAACTTGGATATAAAACTTTTTCTAATAATTTAACTAATTCGTATTTATACATTTAAGACAATATACGAAGAATTTAGGAAATAATCAAGCTTTTTTTTCGAAAAGTGACATTACCAATCCATCATACATATCGATATTTCTTTTATCCCACAAACCTGTTTTTGTTTCTTTACACCATTTAGAAGTATTATACATTTCTTCTATTTTCATTTTTACTAAATCTTTTGCTTTAATTCCTTTGACTCTTGCTACTCCGAATACATTTTTTCTTGCAGTCATTGGGTTTATACTATGAACCTTATAATCAAAGTTTTCTAACATAAAACAAAGTATTGCATTAAATTTAGCTAACTTGATAATAACTTGTTGTGAAGTTCTTCCACCAGCAAAACCTGATAAATTATCTTCAATGTTAATATCAGTAACAGTATCAATATACGGACTTTTATGTAAAAAGTCAAGCACTTTTTCAACTTTATCTTTGGGTGTTTTTTCTTTTTTGATGTCGATGAATCCCATATCGAGAATCTTCTTATCTTGTGTGAATGCATATCCGACACAAGTTGTCGATGCATCTAATCCTAATGTAACCATTTATCTCCTAAATGTCTAATTTTATTTTAAATCTTGTATTTATTTTATCACTTTTTCTTATTGGTTTTGGTAATTTAGCCTGTATTACAGGTGTATCATAATCACCCTCTTGATATAAATTAATTGTTGTAATGTATGGTTGAAAATCACTACTTGTAAATGTTGAAGCTAACGTAGATGTACTCAAAGTTAATGGTTTTGTGTCTGTAGTTAAAACATTTCTAATTGAATAATTTGTAGTTAAATTATATTCGGTTGGTAACAATGTAACATTATATTCATGTGTTGTTATTGTATGTTGAGAGTCAAATTTTAAATTAAAGTTTGTAGCTAAATCTGAATAATCAACACTACCACTCCAAGAACCTGTTTCTGTAATTACTGCTAAACCTTTATCATAAAATATATTACCAACGTAATTATCTGATGATGAAGCTGCTGTATTACTTTGTGAATGGTGAGCATTTGTAGAATATAAATTACCAAAACCATCATCTTTTATTAAAGGATTAACCCCACCACTACCTGTATTGTTTAGGTCAGTAAATCTAAAGCTTCCCTCTTTTATCTTTTCACCATAATATGTAGATGGTATTTGTATAATTGAACTACTTGGATACCCATGATATTTAGAAAGAAATTGTGTTCCTATTCTTTGATTCAAAGATAAATTGTTTGATGGTTTTGAAAACTTGTTAGCTTCACTAACATATTCAGGCGAACCACTTGTGTAAAATAATAAATTAAGAGAGCTCCAATAGTTATTATTTATTGAGCCAGAAACTATTTTAATTGATTGAATGCCGGCAGAACCTGTTGTAAGATTTTGAGTATAGTTAACAATATTACTCTCAATTACAGTAGATGATTTATCAATTTCTCCGAATACATTGGACATAATAATCCATCATTAATAAGTTAATTTAACTTTTATTGTGGCTTCTGAACTAAAGTTTTTCTTTAATGGTGTAGATAAATTCCCAACAGCTACCATTTCACCAGCATCATTATATAATTGAACCGATGTAATAAATGTTGTTGGATTACCTTTCATTGTTGATTGTCTTAATTCATTTAATGAGCCTGAAACAAATGTTGGATTGTTTGAAAAATTCATTTGACCACTTCTAGCTCTACAAAAATATTGAGCACTTACTTGGTCTTCTTCATCTCTAAATGTTAACAGAGCTCCAGAACCAGATGATAAACAATTTATAAATCTTAAAGCTGTTTTTCTATTTGCAGTATCATTAGATGCAGTTGCATAACCAAAACCTGTATGTACAGAATTTCCAAAAGCAACAGTATCCATAGTATTATCAGCTTTACCTGGTATTGATGCAGATAATTCAGCTGCACTAAATACTAAAATTCCTAAATTTGGATAAAAGAAACCATAGTTTCTAGCTGTCGATTCACTATGAACAGTACCAGCCGCACCACTAACTATATTATATCTATCACCAACAGGAGTTGCGGTTGGACTATCATTCACACTATCATCTGTCAATTCAAGTATTGGACTTGCTGCTGTACCTGCAGAATTTGAACCACTAAATGCTATTGTCCAAGTTCCTTTATTAATTCTATCTTTCATATTAGAACGTCTAGCAGACATAACATATATTTCTTCATCTTTACCAGTAGTAATAGTAGAGTTACTAGCAGGAGATGATATAAAAAATCCACCAGTAACTTCAGTAGGAGCTAGAAGTAAACTAGCAAATTGTTTATAAATAGCCTCTGTTTCAGATTTAGTGTTTGTTTCAACATTAGCACCATATCCATTTGTACTACCAAATGCGACATCAAACTCTTGAATAGTTGGTGTTGAGGAGTGTGCTATTCCAACAAAATATGTTTCATTAGTAGCTTGTCCTGTTTGAGATGATGTAACTATATTAGCAGCTGCTAATGTAGCATCTCCGTTTGAAAAATAAGGTGAGGTTACCTTTTCAGTTTGGGTAATTTTATCCATACCCTCCGTTGAATCTAATGATATATTTCCTCCAGCTATAGCCATTTATAAATCTCCTAATTTAAATTTCTAACCTCTTCCAGTTGATAATATTGCTCTTTGGTTTTTAGTAATGTTATTTGTTACAGTGAATGAATTATAAGCACCTGTTTCAATATGAACTACATAAACATTTGTTTGTTTTCCAGTAGTATCTTGTTGAATTGGGTTTATTGTAAAACTTCCACCATTAAATCCATATTGTTGTGCGTGTGGAATATCTTGTTCTTGTAAAAACATTTGACTTGTACCACTTAATCCACCCATATTTGTTGCATTTGTTGAGATAATTGATGGGTCTTGAATTACAAAATAATACTCAAATCCATTTAATGTCTGTCCACCAGTTGATGTATATCCAACCAAATCAACAGCTATTGTTCCTTTGTTTTCATCACCTTCATTAAATGTTAATAAAGTACCACCACTTGTATCCAAGTTACCTAATGTTAAAGCAGGAACAGCGACTGTATTTTGATTTAATGATATTAGTCTATTTCTTAAATTATATTCTGCGTGAACAGTAGCTTCTAATTGTGGTAAGTTTTCAATAGCAGCGCCATAAAAAGCTGAACCATCTGGATGATTTGGATTCCATAATGTATAATCCACTCCTGTATCTGACATTGTAAATGAGGTAATGTTTAAATTGCCACCATTTTTTAAAATCTCTCTACCTTTTTTTGTTAAGACTGCATCAACCGTAATTGATGAATTATCTAAATATCCCATTTTTATCTCCTAATTTCGAAATACTTTAATTCATATATAAATATAAATAAATTGAAAAAATACACTATTTTTTAATTATAAAGCTCCACCACCACCACTATTATCATCATATATTATTTTATCATCTGCACCTAAGCCTGGTGTTCCACTTTGAACTATAATTTGATTCTGACCACCAGTTACTTTTACTCTATAGAATGAAGCACTTGAATAATCTTCATATCTTACATTTAAGAAACCTGGATTTGTGTTTTTAGAACCACTATACATAGTGGTTTTAAATGGATTACTAAATTTATTAACATGATTTCTTGGTAAAATAATATTCCCATCAGAACCAGTTGTGAAATATCTTGTTTTACCCATCATTCTTCCAGCTACAATTCCTGAACCTGTTCCAAAGTTTTTACCATCATATGTTACATCTGCATGAAAATCATTGTCTATAATTAACCTATTGTAAAATCTTGTTGAATCATCAAAACTACTAGCTCTTCCATATGAAGCTGAATAGTACTCACTGTCACCTATAGAATAAAAATGAAATCTTGTGTCTATGTGATAATTATTATAATTAGCATATGCACCAGTACCACCAGCGTAATTTATAAAATGTGTATCATTAGAACTTGTACCCCAATTTTTATGAACACTTTTGTAAGATTCATTTGCTCTTGAAGCGTAATCAATTGTTCCATCTTTTGAAGTTACTACTGTAGAACCATCATAAGTTGGTAATGGTGATATTGAAGCACTATATGGATTTACAATTGAACTAGTCACAGAAGTATAAGCAACTCCTAAATAAGGATTTCCAACACTACCAGAGTCAGATACTTTTATTGTTACACTTAATGGTAACTCCAATGAACCACTATTGGATGGAGCTCCTTGTATTGTTCCTTCTTTAACATCTAAATTTAAATCTTGATAATGAGAACTTATTACACTTGTCGTAGATACAACATCAATACTACCATTACCAGTATTGGGATTTGCTTCAACACTGTGTTCTTCATTTTCATATTTTTGTTTTTCTAATATGGTTGGTTTTATCTCTACACCAAAGTTAGAATTTTTATTATTAAATGTGGCTCTAGCAGGTACTACTTTTTTAAGAAGCTCATTAAGTCCATGATTAAAAATAACTTCATGAGCTCTTATGAATTGATTTGTATCAACAAATATTGGATGTGCTTCAAAAAAATTATTTCTAAAGGTATCAAACTCATCATATGATTGAGAATAATAATTAATTGGATTTCCATATAATGTTTCTAAATTAAATCCAGATATTGTATCTAAAATGTAATCATTGATATAATTTTGAGGTGAACGATAAAATTCTAATTTAGGTGATGTTATTAATTTTGGTTTTGTACCAATTGAATTTGTCAGTGATTCAACAGATGGAATAGAACTATTCAAGTTACTTATAGGTGTTTTTTCAACATCAGTAAATACATTTTTATTATTTTCTTTTTGATAATTATCTTGTAAAGTTAATTTTACAGTGTCAATAATATCAAAACCATAAACTATTGAACTTGAGTATGCAGACATACCACCTCTAGTACTTGCAGCGTTTTCATCCCCATCCGTAAAAGTATAATCTCTATATGTTGTAGTAGGTGATGAATCAATAATTTTTACCTGTTGTGCAGAAGAAGATAAAGACGATGTTGTCCAATTTTCATTAAGTTTAAAGTGATAAACTAATTCATCTTTATGTGAATTAATCGTATTACCAACAGTTGAAAATTTGTTCAATGTATGTTGTCTAAATTTAGAAGCACTTAATGCAGTAGACCAACCTCTGATTTCAGCTAATGAACCTGTTAATGGATTAGACAGTACAAATGCATCAAGTGGTGCAGGAAGTTGCCCACCCACATGTAAATTTTGGTTTAATGCTGACAACCTTGAACCAGTACCTATAAAGTTTGTATTTGCGAAAAAGTTTGTATCATTTGGAACTGTACTACCTGATACAGACATAGTAACATACTTATAAGTTTGAATTGTATTTTCTTGTTGTAAAGCTGTATGTAGTCTATATTCATTTGTAATGCTTGCATCAGAACTAGCGGTCATTCTTTGTAACATTACATTCCACAATTGTCCGTCTGGTATTCCCATAAAAGGTGTGGACATTGATACTGCGTTAGTAGCTATAGCACCTGAACCTGTTTCAGAATTATTTAATCTAAATTCAAATGAATAAGATATAGCTGATGGTGCCCCAGCAAGACCACTAGCAACAGAACTAGTACTTGGTACAACACTTAAATCCCAATTAGCTGAAAATAATGTGTCTTTTGCTTTTGAATGAAATAAAGTTTGTCTCTTTGATGAACCAACATGTTTATAAACACACTCAAGTGTATTAATGTTAGCATCATTGTAATACCAATCTAATAACAGAACTCTTGCACCAGTAGTATCACCATTAAACATATGATGATAAAGCTTTTGTTTTTTTGAAGTAATAGAAAAGCTTCCTGTTTGAGTATCTAATGATAAATCAACACCATCATCTGTTGGTGGTTTGTTGTTAAATATTCTTGGATTTAACTCTTCTGTAGAACCTCCAAATTCTTTGAATTGTAAAATATCAGGAGGATAACCATATGTATTTAATAAACCTCTTACTGAATTTTTTGTTCCTTTAGTTTTATAAATATACATTAAGTTGTTTAAATTTCTTCTCCAAATATTATTTTTAACTTCATCAATTGAAGTAACACCCCTTAAAAAACTTCCTAATGAATCATTTAAACTACCACTAAATGGATTAATAGCTTCCCAACCCATATTCGATAATAAAACTGGTAATGTGTTATTTGGTGGTGAGTCTGTTTTCTTATATCCTCTTTTGTGTAATGTTTTTAATGAGTCAATATGACTTCTAATTAAATCGTATTGTTCACCTTGTAAATTTAAAAAATCTTTTACTTCACCATATTCAGAACTATTTTGTATATACAAAGGTAAATTATTTTCAAATGAATGTATGTTATCGGTATCAAATGTTTCAGCTTTTGTCAACATACTATTATACCAAGTTGTATAAGCATTAGAACTTGTGTGATACACATTATCAAATGGTAATACATTAGTTGGGTCATTTAATGTTACTTTAACATCTGTAATAAATGATTGAGTTAATACAGAACCTGATGTAAAATTAATACTGAATAAGTCACCAGCTGGCATTATTGAACCTTTAAATGGAACACCTGATTGTGACACTGCAGTTATTGGATATAAATTGGTTGAATCTTTTATTTGACTCGAACCTGTTTTAATACCACTTGATAAAATAGTAATTTTTGATGAATTTGGTCCAAAGTCAGTTTCTGACAACGAGGCCATATCATTAACACTAGCATCAGATGTGATTGGTACATAATAAGAAGATGAAGCTTCAAATATAAATCTTCTATACTGACTACTTGTTACTGGTGGTTGAAGTATTGAAGATGTATGTATAGAATCATATGGTACATAAAAATTGTTTTTAACAAATCCAGAAGATAGATGATTATCATTTTTTCTATTTATCTGTAAATTATCAGTACCCTTGAGTATGAACGAAAGATATAAAGAACCACTGTGATTGAAAAATGGTTTTTTATGTACTTTATATTTATTATCAAAAAGATTGACTTCATTAACAGTTTCTACATTAGAGTTTTTGTAAACTACATTAAAACCATCTACTTGATTTAATTGTTCAAAATTAGAACCTTTATTTACAGGTATTGTATGACCATAATTTCTACCCAAACCAGGAGCAGATGCAGTTGATTCACTTTGTCCGTCAAAATATAAAAAGTTTTCATATGGTGTAAATGATTTTATCTCATCATTTACTTTTTTAAATAAATTTTTTCTGTTACTAATTATAAAATCAGAATCACCACTAATTGATATACCGAATGTAGATAAAGATTGTGATATATCAGAATAATGAGATTGAATAGTTTTAACTTTTTTATTAAAATTTTCTAATTTCTTTTTAGCAGAGCCAAAGAATGTGTGATTTGTAAATTCGTTAAAGTTTGTATTTAAATTTGGATAACCATATTCACTTGATGAAATTAATAAATTTATTTCAATATCACCGATAGATGATGATAACGCTAATTGGTCAAAGTTTTCAAAACCAATATTATTGTTGTCAGGATTAATCCAATTTTCTTGAGTATCTGGAAGTAAACCATCACCAAAGAAAATATCTTCTACATCAGAAAAATAATATATATTTTGAATTTGTGTTGTTAAAACTTCTTTTTCAATTGTAACCATTGATAAATTTTGAACATTGGTTGGTAATGGTTCATAAAGTTTTAAAATTAAAGATTGATTATTTCTACCATCAGTAACTCTATCAAACTGATAATTCATTATTGGGTTATGGTCACCATCTCCAATGTTTAACACATGTTTAAATTGATATTTATAATTTGGATTTGGTTCACCATCG
>Ga0208666_1001496_pt1 | contig 10316 bp, 12 predicted proteins | sample 5B_taG_FD_184078 | JGI IMG/M metagenome (GOLD analysis project Ga0208666, IMG submission 184078) | Marine viral communities from the Subarctic Pacific Ocean - 5B_ETSP_OMZ_AT15132_CsCl metaG (SPAdes) (version 2) | ecosystem: Environmental > Aquatic > Marine > Oceanic | place: Pacific Ocean...
ATATTTCACCTCAATACTTTGGCACTGCGTCAGTTGCTAAGACTTTGATAGACTTTGGCATAATTTTCAATGTGGATTTTACTACACCTTTGTCTTCGGGGATTTGTAACGGTGCTTCGATAATGTAGTAATCATCAATCAATAACACCATTTTTTCACCAGTAAGGTTCTTTTCAAATATAATACGGATTTGATTGGTTGTTGAATCACCTTCACCATTAACACTAAACTCGGTTCCTGTACGCATTTTATGATAGAAAAGCGGGTCATCAACTGCAATCTCCATTGTCATTTCATACGATGTTTGACCTTCAATCATGAGATTAGCGTTTCTTGCACCAGCAAATGGTACTTGGTCGGTAGAAGCGGAACTTGATTGATAATGACCGTTAATAGTATGGAATGCTTGCATACCTGTTTGTCCGGTTAATGAAAAGTTCATGACTTGAGCAACTTGTTGTCCAGCCAATGTGATACTACCGTTGTAAAACATAAACGGTTTCTGTGTTCCCAGTGCAATACCGGATTCAATGCGTTTCTGTGCTGTATTAGCGGTGTCATCAAACATACGGTGAGAGGCGTATCGTGAATTAGTTCCTTCTAAACGACCGGTATCGGTGTAACATAGAGCCGCATTGAAATTGACTGAAAGGCGTAGTGCCGCATCGTTGTCAGTTGTCATAGTCCAGTCTGTGACCTTACAGCCACGGAATACACGAGTCAACTCCTTTGTATCTCCAACTCCACCATCTATCGTTGATTCATCAGTGTCCATATCTCGTCGTCGTTGAGATACTTCAAGAGCAAATGAAGGTTGAGAACTTCGGGAAAACAAAAGCCTTTTAACTGGGTTGGTGATTACACCTGCTGATGTTACTATAACAGGTAAAGAAGCGGTAGTGCCGGGGTCACGAAGTTCTACATCTGTATTAACCAAGTGTGGGTAAGCCAAAGGTTCATCCAAATATACCCTAAAATCACTTGCGTGTTCGGATATTGCGATAACACGGCGCACTTCGTGTGGTTTAGCGTTGTCAAACAAAAAATCAGTCATATTTCCCGCCCATGCTGATGATGAGTCTGCATCGGGTTCATGGTCGCTTACAATAGGAACGAGAGGTGCATCATCACGAATCTCCAAGTAATCTCCAACAGCGATAGGAACACCGCTAATGGTAGTTTCATCTAAGTCGAGATATGATTGACCTGCGAGTGATGCGCTGGCAAGTTGAGTACCAAGAGTACCGCTATCGGGTGATAAAATCAATTCATTACCAAGACAGTATTTGAGCCAACGAGCCGAATGCATAGCGACTTCAAATGAGCCGCCTTCATTGGTAAGTTTGCCGGGAACTTGTACACTTACATCTCGACCAAGCCCTACAACATGGTATCGCTTCAAATCTACTTTAGTTTCCGGTAGAGTAAGAGCCGTAGCAATACCCAAGAACTGGTCTGTTTTGACTCTTTCACCTACATTAGAATCTGTAGGTAGTGTGTGTGTCATGGATATATCCATTGGCGGAGTTTTGTAAGGTAGGATTTCAAATGTATTACCCGGCCCCATAGTTGCCATAGCGGGTGTAAGCATAGCGGGTGTAATTTTTAGAGTAGCACCATCATTTTCAACAATAGTAAAAATACGCCCATTACTTGCTAAATCACCCGATACAACATCATCAGCACCAGTTCCGCCAGCAGTAGTCCAAACCATTTGAGAGCCAACTAACATGTTCTTTGGGTAGTTTAATTTATGGTTACTATCAAATAAAACATTGTTTACTTCTAATTTGAATGTTAAAGTAGTAATGTTACCGCTTGTTGCGAGAGTTAATCCTACATCAGCAGAAGAAGCAGTACCGATTCTAATTACCATACCCGTTTCCGGTGCAAATGATACTTCTGCTAAATCTCCCTTATACACTGTGCTTGGCATCTTAATCAACTCATGGTATTGCTTCTGCGAGAATTACTACTTCTATTTGGAATGTCATGCGGAATAATTGTTTGCTACGGTCGGAAAGGTCGGTGCGGGTCTTGAAAACTAAACGGTCAAAACTTACTCCATCCCCCTTTCGTTTACTATGAACTACCCTACGCACTTCGTTCTCAAGTGCTTGCAGATGCTTCCTACCCTTAATTGTTCGCATGTCAACGGTGATATTGATACGAGAAGTGACGAAATCGTAGAATAATTCGGGTGCTTCTTCGTTATGTGCTGTCTCGTAGCACAGGACATAATCATGCCGTTGAAGGTCAAGCCGCTTTCCTCTTTCCGGCGAAGTGTCTGCAATGTCAAGAACAATCGGGCGTATATTGCTGGTGTTCGCCCTATTCCATTCAGTTTGAAATAAACCTATGACAACATCAAGTGATTCAGTCCATGTCGCTACCATTAGATACCACCTTCTATTTTGTCGCTAAGTTCTTTGAAGTGTAAAGGAATAATAAAACCATCCTTAAATTGAAGGTTATTTTCCGCCATCTTAGGATTCATGCGTAGCATTGCATCATCGGTGGCTTTCAAGAGTTTCTCCATCTCTTCATCAGTGGCTTGTTTTTTACTTGAAGTGTTAAAGTAACCACGCTCGGTTTTGCGTAATCCGTGAGCAGTAGCCTCTATGTCCATCATTCGTTCACGAAAGTCTTCGGGTTCTTGAGTAAACTCTTCTCGCATTTGTTGTTGCAATTGCTTGTCTTTGACATACATTTCAGTAAGTTGAGTGTGAAAGTTGTCTCCGGCTTTGGTGAACTCTCTCACGCTCATTCAAAGACCACCATTTCAACATACTTTGGTAGAGTTCGGTCAATCTCGGCTTGGTAGAGTTGCACCTTGCTGGCAAGGTCAATGTTTTGAGTTCCTTCGGGAATAAGCACTGAACGGTCATCGGACATGAGTAATTCAATTGCTACCATCTTGGTGCAAATATCTTCAATAGCCTTTTCTAAATATCTTTCACCGTAAATGTAAGACACTTTAATTGCATTCCATTCAAAAAACGGATATGAGTTGTTGAAGTAAATAATACCCACTTCATGGTCCATCCACCAATCACGAAGTCGTGCGCTGTCTCCACTGCTTGAGCCGCCTTGTAGGTCAACCAAAAGAGATTGTTGAGTGATAGCCCCTGTAATTGCACCCAAACTACCTGTGACCGCTACGCATCCAGTAAACGATGTAGCGGTTTTACCAGTGTATCGGAATACATCACCGCTGGCATCAATAGCCACACCAGCGTTTACGAATCCTGTGGTTGATGCTACATTGACTGTGGTAGAATCAAGACTTGAAAAAGTAGTGCTGTTGGTTTGCGTTTGGTCTATCTCAATGTTTGATGATGTAGTAACGATACTGCATACTTCACCGCTTTTTACACCACGCATACTTGTAACTTTGACAACACCTGTTCCGTAATCAGCATTCGCAGTAGCGTAAAACTCGTTATGCAATGCAACATTTGATGTTGAACCTTCAAGTGTAAAAGTAGGTGAAAACTCTACAGCCGCTTTACTTACTCTGTCTTCTTTGTTTACAAGGTCAGCAAAGTTTTGGGCCACTGTAGAAGCATCAAAGTCATCTCGCCACTGCCCTGTACCTGTTCCTTGAGCAAGAGTAGCCACACTACCATTACCGGGTGACATGTAAACAGCCGCCGAAGCAAGGTCGGAAACATCGTCGAACTTGACACGGACTTCTGCCGCACCAATTTCACGGTAATCATCACCCTGCCATAATTCAAGGCGAAGGATTTGCTGGATATTCCTAAAAAGCAGGGGTGCAGTGCCGACATAATCAGTATAATATCGTCGTCGGTATGGCTTGTAGGTATCGAAGTTGATATACTCGGCTGAAACCAAATAAGGTCGCCAAGCGTTGCGAGTCATATTGTCTATACGGTCTTGCATCTTGAGAATTACATGGTCCACTTTGGCTTTCGTCATTCCACGAGTACGCCCATCAGTAAACGATGCTTGATTTTGCACATATGTATTGTCAGCGGCTTGATAATCAGCCGCCGTAATACTGCCACTGAAAGCCAGTTTTACACCGCTGGCTGAACTGGTGATAGCAGTAATAACTTTTTCAAAACCCATAGGGTCAGCATCGGAGTATATCAGTATGGTATCACCAACACTGAATCCTATACTTCGATAGTCGCCGCCAGTGACAAATACACCGTCAGTTGCACTGTCGGAACTTACAAGAACAGCCTCGGTAGGGCCGATGTCGAGTAGGTCAGCGACTTTTTGGGCGGTAGTGTACACAGTCTCGGAGGGGTTGAGAGGCCGAGTTTCCGGCTCACCGGGGCTGAATACTATTGGCATACATTACCCTCCCTCACGATTTAAGAATACTCCAAGCATCACGCATAGGAACTTGGCGAGAGGTCATGATACGGCGCATGTGTTCAGCCTCTTCATCGGGGTCAAAGGTAGCGGCCATAGCCTCTTCTTTTGAAGCAAAAGACGGTTCCCCTGTTTCTTGCCTCATTTTTTCTTCTTCCTCTTCGGTAGGCATCGTTTGACGAAGTTTACCTTCACTGTCAAACAAATTGGAAGCGGCTCTATCCTTCTCGTCAAGTTTTTCAGCCAATGAAAATGATTCGTCTTCTGTCATGTCTTCTCTAAACTCCGGTGAGTCCATAGGGTCACTAAGCGATTCTTGGAGGTTTTGCCCCTCAAAGGGTAGCCTCTCACCCATAAACTTGAGTCCATGCTTGTCCGGGTTCTCTACAGCATCTCTCATGAGCATATCACGAGACTGTGAGAATTGTTCACCTTGAGCATCGCCGCCAGCATCACGGAGAGAAGAAGCGGCTTGCTTGTTCGCCCATTGTTGAAGGCGCATTTCTTGGCCGTCTTGAGTAAGAACTTTCTGTCGGTGAGGCATTACGGCTTTAATTAAAATCTTCATAGTATCACATTCTGTTCTTTTCGTCACGGTCGCCTAAGTTGTATTCCATTGGTTTATCGCAAGTAGCGCATGTGGCTCTCCATAGGAAATGAAGAAAGCCGCAGTGTGTACAGCGTGTACCCGAACCTATGTTCAACACATCACCGATATTACGATTGCGGTTACGCTGTTGAGATGTAATACCCTTGAGTGGGTTTTGTTCATTCGTTACAGCCGAAGAACCGTAGTCAGTATCAATTTTAACGCCTTGCTTCTCCGAGCGAACCATGTCGCTAAGGTCAAGAGAACGAACATCGAATCCCATACCTACTCACCTCAAGCGAGTTGGTATGTCACCATGACAAAAATGTTACCCAATACAGGGAACACTTCGGTATCAATTACAGAACTTGTACTGCTTGAATCGGCTACTGCTTGAATAAGGTCTTCAACCGCCGCCGCCCATGTAGCCGCATCATTTACCTCTTTAGGTGAAAAAGGGCCAAAGCACTTTACGCCAATTTTGGTTAATGATGCCATTTAAGCCACCTCAAGAACGGCGACCAATTGCAATAAATGTTCCAGCAATGATTGGGAAAGCGGATAAACCACTACCCACTCTCAAAGTTGTTCCATCTATAGTGAATACTGGGTTCAAGTGAACATCTTGGATATTCCCTCCACCACCAGTGTCAGTGATACTTATAGGAACAAGTGCGCCCGAAAAGTTGCTACCCGCCCAGTCAATACTTGAAAGTTGGGAACTAAGGTCAATTGATAATGTGCCTGTATCGCCAGCAGTATAACTACCAGTAATTACAAGTCTATCTCCAAATACGGTTGGTCGGGGGTCAATTGTTGCTGTGCTTGCGGCCATTATAGTTCATCTCCTAATGTTTCTGTGGTATCTTCGACTTGACTTAAAGGTTCCTCAACTATTGTAGGATTCAAGTATTCTTCTACAAGTTTAAGTCCGGCTGTCTTTGTAAGATAACCAGCACCCGTAGAGATGTCTTTTTCTTTTAACCAAGCGAGAATGTCTTTGCGACTCCACCCTATATCGGGCAAGCCGTCATTACCTGCGTCTGTGGTAACACCTTCGTCACCTTCAATCAAGAAGCGTGATGCAGGTAGTGTGTGTCGCCATTCATCGAGCCATATTTGCTCAACTTCTACTGCAACACCACGAGTCCACATACCCATTGTATGTCGCATTGGGCGTTCATAGAACGGACCCAAAAAGGTAACAGTAGGCAATTAGCCCACCTCATCCAACGATAGCGGTCAAAAGCACTACATCGGTGTTTCCAGCAGTAGTGTATGCGATTGTTCCCGATTCGTGTGCAACTACGGTAGCCGCCGCCAACAATGATTCGTCGGTGTCGGTATCATTAACAAGTGAAACCAAAGCGAAAACTTTGCTTAGTCCACTATCGTATGCGTTTACATCAAAAGTATGTGCTGTTCCTGTATCACCAGTTAGGCTAACTGAAATTAGCCTTAGACCGGAAACTGGTTTGTTTGCGCTTGAGTTCACGGCTTGGAAAGCATCCAAATTACCGGGGTATTTCTTGGTCGCATCGCTGGAATCAGCAACGCCGGAAAGCCATGCTGTGTTGTCGCCAACTGTTCCATTTGCATTAGGAACAAGTTGAGGTGCGCCCGGTGTGTTTCCACCGATTGCAATGTCCAAGTAGGTTGTTGTTACTGTCAAATTACTGTGTGCCATATTATGTCATCTCCATTTTTTTTATTTTTTCTCAATCACCATCACTTTAGGTCACGAATTGAAGCGTGTCCTCCGAAGAAAGTAGTCCATAGTTCTCCCATAGTTCGATACATTCCTTCTTGTCCAAGACGGTTGATTGCGAATGGGTCGCCGGTTTCGATACCGGACTCAAAGTATTGCGTTGGGATAGCAGTAGAGAAGTAGAGGTAATCCGTGTCGAGGAAATACATACGGCTCAATGTGTCTGCTTGAACATCCTTAGATGGGATGATAGGAACGCCGTTGTAAGTTGCAACGATGAAACCTGCTTCAATACCCGGAACACCCTTAACTCCGTTGTAGGTAGGGGTGATACGCTTTTCCTCCATGAATCGCTGTTGCGATTGGAGAAGTTGTTGAAGTCGCATCAAGGTGTCATATCCAGTGAGGATAACCTTTGGATTGCCACCACGAGTCCAGCACTTTTGGAAGATAGTGTCCAAGTGGTCGAGAGACAAAGTTCGGTCAGTGCCGGAGTTCTCATCGTGTTCAGCCAAAGACCAAGAGTTTGCACTTCGGTCAATTGAGTAGATGTCTTCGTTTGCACTGGATGATGCACCTGTAGTGATACGGTCAAGAGATTCAAAGTCGTTTCCAGCGGCAGTAGCCTTGTCAACAAGAAGCATCTTGTTAATATGCTCGGCGTGGTGCTTACCCATTTCTTCTTTGAGGATTGAACGAATGTCGCCCAGTCCGTCATCCTTGTCAGCAAGGAACATTGCAGTTTCGCTCATGTCGAATGTGTGAACAATCGTCTTTGGCTTTGCGGCAATGTGTTGGAAGGTAGGTTTGGTAGTGTCCGGTAGTGTTGCGTTTTCTGCAACGCCGCCACCAACAGTGAACGAAGGTCGTGCAGTGATGACTCGCCATCCACTGCGTTCCCACGGTCGCTTTGGTAGAATTGAAAATGCGTTGAACTCTTGGTTCAATTGCGACCATACTTTACGACCATAAATCGCTTGGTATGTTCCTGCTGTGCTTGATAGCATGGGGCTATCTGCCTTGAGTAATTCACTACCGGAGTAGGAATAACCCATTGCATTGCCAGCACCATAAAAGTACCGTTCCATGTCAGTTACGCTTCGTATGTAGTCTCGTGCCATATATTTCACTCTCCATTATTTTTTTATTTTCAAGCCCCTCGGATAACCGAACCGGCGAGATTGTGTACTTCATCCCAAGACATGTTACTCAAGTCTTGCGTGGATGGAACTTCAACATTAGATGAAGAAGCCGACTTTTGAATTGTAGTGCCTTCGACAGTCATGTTGTCAATGCGCTCACTTAGTGCGTTAATTGACTTCATAACTTCATTGAGAGGCGCACGAGCATCGAACTCGGCTTTTTCGGCTTCTTGCTTTGCAATGTTTTGTTCTTCTGCAAAGCGAGATGAGAATTGAGATTCAAGGTCGCCACGGAATCCTTGTTCAAGTGCGGCGGCTTTGTAAACTTCGTAAGCGGCTTCAACATCGGCTGGTGAAACATTGCTTGGGTTAATGTAACCCTTAGCCATTGAAACAGGTCCAAGTGCGCCGGATGGTGTTTTACCACCAGTTGAAGTGATTGCTGAAATTGCGCCAGTAGAAGGAGAGCCATTCTCTTGTCCACGGCCACGAACTTGTCCACCGAAGTAGTCAGCACCGTCAACAGCATCGGGATTGTCGAAGCCACCAAGTTGCGCCTTCTCCAAGTTGTCGAAGTGTGTTCGTGCTTGCATGGTATCAACACCAGCGGATTTGAGGGTGTCCTCCATCCAGTTTAGGTATTCTGCGGTTATAACATCACTGTATTCACTCTTTGCGTAGTTCATTTTGTCATCATCCTCTTTTTCTTCGTCTTTATCTTTAGCGGCGAATGGGTTTTCCTTCTTTTCATCGTCGGAATCATCCTTTTTATCGTTCATATGTTCCTTCAAGCCCGGTGGCATTTCGCCTTTTTCCATTGCGTCAAGTCGTGCTTCAAGTCTGCTCATTACATTATTCAAATCATTTTCTGTTGTCATGTTGGTGTCCTCCTTTAAAATACGAAACTGTGCTTCGGGGTTAATTCCTTTTTCACATATCGTAATTTCGTGCAGTTCCATTTTACTAATTTCTTGGTAGTCTCCATGTTCTCCATCCGATTTACGCACTCTCTTGAATGCTTGTCCACCAATGGAGAATCCTTGCAGGTTTCCTTTACGGATTTCTGCGGCCACTTCACGAGCCTTTTCAATATCGTTGCGAAGTGAAACAACGACAAACATACCAGCATCATCAACTTCGGACTTCCACATCCGACCATTTGAATCTACATAGGAGTCAATAACTTCTCCCACTTGAATATTTGAGTGAGCGAGTTGAACATTGCGGAACTTATCACTCTTCATGAACCCACCAAACGCATCCTTTAGTGCTGAACGGGTAATAAGGTCGCCCTGCTTATCCACCAGTTCTACTGATGCATAGCCAGCGATAACCATATCGGAACTGCCCTTGATGAGAGCAATGCCGGAGGTAGGTCGCTTAAGGGATAGCATTACCCTTCGATTCATTGTCATGGTATATAGAAGGTTTCTTTCACACTGAAAGAGTTGGAGTGCCATCTTCGTCATCTAAAACGATAGACTCGTCTGCATCTGTCTTCATTTCAATGTGTGTAACTGGCTTTTTCTTGTCATCGCCCGAATCAGTATCTTTTTCTTGTTCATCGGGTCTTTTTTTGCCATCATAGTCGGGTAAATTGCTTTCTTCTGTCAATCTTGTAGGACCGCTTGGAGATTCAACAGGTGTCGCCATGTCTATTCCCAAACCTTTTGGTCCTGTCCAAGTCAACTTTTCTTTAGCGAGTTGGTCTAAAGCCCTACTCATTACTTCAAGTGCTTTCTTTGTTGAAGGTTTGAGTAAACGATTTTCGTCTTTTTCTTCAAGTACACCCGCCGATTGCCTATCTTGTCTTTCACGACTTGGGGGTTTTTCCTCCATCATCTCCATTTTAACAAGATGCCCCTCAAGCATAAGTGGGGCTAAAGTATGCCAATAAGGATGAAGACTTTCCGCCAATGTTAAAGAATAGTTTGATTTTGTTAAATCGCCTAATGCGGCAGACGGATTATGTAAATACCATTGGTCTTCGATTCTCGATACTTGATATGAAACAGTATCAATGCCTTTGAGTATTACTTGTATTACCCCATCGTTGTATTCTAAGTCATGTGGGATTAGTATAGGTGCAAAAGATTTTGTCATTAAATCAAGAGATTCAGCACTGGCCGCACCTTCACCCTCTCCTTCACTTTCAATTTCACGAACTTGAACATTGAATACATCACGGTTTTTTCTACGCTTCTTTGTAACACCAGTCACAGTTGCTCTTACAATATCACCAACTTTGAAAGTTCGTTGTTGATTATGTGCTGTGCCTACATCCATGTAGAATTGGTTTTTGTATTCAATCGCTCGATTACCAAGCGCATCACCATCAAGAATCGGCCCTGCACCTAATCGGTAAGTGAATGGGCCTTTACCTCGACGGTCAAGAACAATGAAGTTAAAGTCACGGCTTTCACGCAATAACAACCACTTTGGATGACGACGCTCACCCTTCATGTATGTGGACTTGTTATCTCTTAACAATACTATACCATGTTCTTCTTGTAAGATTTTAACAGCATCT
>Ga0208666_1001497_pt1 | contig 10313 bp, 9 predicted proteins | sample 5B_taG_FD_184078 | JGI IMG/M metagenome (GOLD analysis project Ga0208666, IMG submission 184078) | Marine viral communities from the Subarctic Pacific Ocean - 5B_ETSP_OMZ_AT15132_CsCl metaG (SPAdes) (version 2) | ecosystem: Environmental > Aquatic > Marine > Oceanic | place: Pacific Ocean...
GCATATGGTCAATCAGAAATTATAGAAAAAAATCTTGGTCCAGTATTTAGATTAGCTTTAAGTAGGGGTACAACAGGTGCGAAATTAAGGGCACAAGTTGAAATTATAAACAGCCTAACAGGTTTAAGCGAAAGTAAAGGCGGAGACAAAGAAAAATTTGAAAAGTATATTAAAGATACGCGTAAAAATTCAATAGGAGCTTCATCAGGATTATTGAACAAAGCTATAAATAATATAGAAAAGAAAACACGTGAGCTTACTGATGAAGAATCCCGAAATTTAAGAAACAAAGGTATTTTACCTGCTGATATATTAGAAAAAATATATAATAACGGCGATATATTCCAGCCTGAAGGCACATCCCAAGGAGCATTTGTAATTAGAAATTTAATTATGCATAATAAAGCTATAACAAAATACAATGAGCTTGTTCCTTCAGAAAACCAAACATCAATTGAAGAAGAAGGTTTAAATGTAAATTAATATAATAAAATAATATGGAAGAATACATTGTAAATGGAAAAACTTATTCTAAAGAAATTTTAGAAGGTTTTGCCCAAAAAAATAACATTACCTTTCAGGATTTATTAAATAAAAATCCAGATATACAGGTAAAGAGATCACCCACAAATCAGGATGCGTTTGTGGAGACAGGAACAGCATCCGATACGGTATACAAATCGGGAAATATTTTCTTGGACTCACAAGAAGATGATGAGGAGTATGGGCTATTAACATCGTTAGCCGCAAGAACAGCAAGAGGGTTTGTTAGCGCTGCTAAAGGTATATTTTCACTTGTAGACGGTATGAAATTTGGAATGTATAATATATACAATCCAGACATGACTACTGCTCAAAAAATAGCTGTTAAAGCTGATATTGAAAGAGGATTTACAGATGATCTTGAAAATGCAGAAGAATGGCTATCGCAATTTACAAATAGAACGGAGTCTGATAGTGTTTTAGATGCTATTAAACAAGGAAACTTTGGCGACGCTGCAGAACTTATTGTTGGTGGTGCATTGGAGTCATTACCATCTATAGCGGCTGCGTTGACCGGTTATGGTGGTATTGCTTTATTTGGTGCTAGTGTAGCTGGTAATAAATTTGATGAAGAGTTTGATAGAAATCCTGATGAAGCTTTAGGAAGACTTGCTTTTAACTCAATTGGGTCTGGTGCTATAGAAGCTGGATTTGAATTAGCCACAAGAGGTTTATTAAAACAAGCAGGATTTATTGGTGGCAAAAACGGTATTGATGCTGCAAAAGACTTTTTAAAACAAGGTGCTACTAGTATGGTTAAAAAAGTTGGATATGGATATAGCTCAGAAGCAGTATCAGAAGCATCAACAGAAATAACACAAATATTATTCGATGCACTACCTAGAGATTTAGGAGGTTTAGGCAGGAATACTGAAATGGGTGAGGCTATAACAAGGGTGTTTGATGCAGGTGCTATTGGTGGATTTGTAGGTGGTACAATAAGTACAGCTGGATCAATACAAACAAATGCCGCAAAAGAAAGAGCTGAGCTTGCTTTAATGGATCCTAGATTAGGAGGTAAACTGCAAGAAAATACAACAAAAATAAATCAATTAGTTAAGAAAAGAGCAGAAGAAACTGACGAAGGAGTTTTAAAAATAATTGATAAAAAAATTAATCAGTTAGAGGGTAATATAGCTAGAATTAAAAGACTAAATTCAGGTATATTAGCAGGTATGAATAAAGAAGAGCTTGAGGTGTATTCCGAAAATTATAAAGGAATGATTGAGCAAAATAAAATTTCTAATAAAGAAGGGCAAGATAAGCAAATTGTTGAATTAGCTGATGAAGAATATACAAAATTTTGGGATAGAGCAAGAGAAGTATTAGATAGATCTGAAGAAAGAACAAGAAACAAAAATATTAAAGAAGCTGAAAGCGAAGCACAAAAATTAAAAGAAGCAGGTGTAGATGTTGAATTTGAAGTTTTTGAAAATGCAGAAGAAAGAAAAGCAAAAGCAGAAGAACTAAAAAGAGACAAAGGGTTTTTTCAAAAAAGAAATACAGCGGAGGGGGTTATATTACAAAATACAGAAACTGGTAAACAGCTTGTTTTTGTAGATAGAGAAATGATGAGAAAGAATAGAAATATAACAGCAGCAAATCACGAAATTTTTCATGCTGTAATGTTTAAAACTCTTTTAGATAATCCCGGTACTGCTCAAGAGTTGGGTCAAGCGTTGGTGTTAGAAATACAAAAATTAGATCAAAGTGACCCTTCTGGACAGCTTAATCAATCTGATTATATTAAAAGATTAGCTTTATATAGTAAAAAACTTAAAAACACAGAAGGTGGCCAAGAAATATTAGGAGAAGAAGTTATGGCTTTATTTTCAGACGCAATAACTACAGGTGATATTAAATATGATGAAAATATTTTTACAAAAGTAGGCGATATTATAAGACGTATTTTGCAAAATATAGGTTTACAGGAAATAACATTTGATTCTGGTAGAGATGTTTATAATTTTATAAAAGACTATAATAAAAGCGGTGTAAGAGGAAGCTTATTAAAAGGTGCTGCTTCAGGTTTTGCCGGAAGAATTTTAAAGCCTAAAAACGATACAGCTAAAAAAGATATAGAAAAGTTTTCAGTATCTGAAACAGGTAAAAAACTTTCAGAAGAGGTCCAACAAATATATGAACAAAAAGGCGAAGCAGGTGCAGCGGAAATAATATCAAGATTTGGGACTATAATTAACAAGCTTGTGCTATCAAGAAAAGGAGCACCTGGATTTGATTACGAATTATTAAAAACTGAATTAGAATACGGTTTATTAAAGAAAAATAAAAAAACGGGAGAGACAAAAGTAAGAAGTGTATTAGGGTTAATAAGAGATTATAAGCTAGAAAAAGGGGTGCCATTAGCTGCTTATATTAATTCGAATATATACAATAGGCTTATAGAGGCATCTAAAGCTGTACTTAAGGAAAAATTTGATGTTGATGCGAGCGAAGTGCAAATAGAAGATTTAGAAAATGCACTTGAAAATAATATTACAATAGGTACAAGTGAAATAACTCAAGAAGACGTTGATGGTTTAATAAAACCTTTAGAGGAGTTAGTAGACAGTGAAGAGGGGGTGACTGAAATTACAAGTGCTATTATAGATAATTTTGATATAGAAAAATATCCTGTATTAAACTATGCAACTTTAAATGATTTAGCTCCTGAAGTAACTAAAACTATTTTTGGTGAGCTTACTACAGAAGAAAAGCGAGGGCTTACAAAAAATGAACAAGCTACAGCTTTAAGAAATAAAAGATTACAATTTATAAGAGATAACGCGGAAGTGTTACATGCTTTATTACCCCTAGGCGCAATGATGCAGGCTGGCGGAGAATCTGGTTTACAAACTTCTACAAAAATACAAAGTTCGGTATTAAAAAATTTATATGAAAAAGGTACAAGACCTTCTATAAAAGGTGGTGGTACTGAAGCTGGTTTACCTACTCAAACTAAAATGCCGTTTGATCAAGCAATGTATGATGATTTATTCGGACCAAATCCAAGCATTGGTTTAAGAAATCAAAAAGAAACATTATATCCTAAGTTTATAGTTGAAATAGGAAGAGCTATAACAAATAGTGTTGTAAGACACGAGTTATTACAAAGAGGTACAGAGGGAGCTATAGTGTTAGGATTAGCTGATGGCAAGTCGCGAGAGTTGTATTCAATAAGCAATAAAGAAGATCAAAATAATATAAAATCTTTAACTGGTACAGATAAAGGGTATTTAGAATTATACACAGATTTTAAAAATGTAAAAAAAATACAAAAAGCTTTAAAAGATCATGCTTTTAATAGAAAAAACTTTTTAAATAAAGAAGATTTTGAGCAGTTTTTAAAAATACTTCAAAGAAGTTATTCAGAAAGAGAATATAGACCCTTCGATATAGTTGTGGACGGTAAAATTAAAAAAGGAAGACGCCAAGCAACAAATTATTTTAAGGGGGGAGTTGACCCTTTTTATGAATATTTAGAAGAAACAGAAAATTATGTAAAACCTTCCAGAACAAGTAATTTTAAGGAGCAAAGCAAAAAAGCTTATAACCCTGAAACTAAAACAATGGATTTAGATAGGCTAGAAAGAAATAATATTGAAGATAGAAAATTTTTATACGTTGAATTTACGGAAGCAATAAAATACGCATTAAAAAACTTATCTCCTGATTTACAGTCTTTATGGTTTAATGCATTAATAAATAATACAAATTCTTTAGGTAGATCAGCCGCTTATATAGGGACAACAACAACATTTAAAGGTGAATCTTATAAGGATTTTCACGGAGAACATAATGACGCTGCTTTAGATGCTTTAATTAATATTGTTAATATTTATAAAAAGCATGGAGTTGATTCAGCAAAAGCTCAAAAACTTGTGAATGAATACCAAAAAAATTATTATGTTTCTATAATACCTGCTAGTATTGAAGGTGATATACCAAAAGTAAATAGAAGGTATGATGTTAACGAAGATAATATAAGTAATATTATAAAATATTTACCAGAGGGTGTCGAAATAGTAGACAACAGGCCCGTAAAAACTGGAACTGTTGAAAAATTTAGCTTATCTAATCAAATGAATGAAATATTAGAAGAGACTAAGGGCGTTGCAAAAGGAAAATTAGTAGGTGAAACAGAATCTTTAATACTTGGTAAAAAAGCTGATAAAGGAAAGTTTTTTGTTCCTTACTCCGCAGAAGATTTAGAAGGGTTGATTTATTATTTTGCTGGCAAAGGCAAACAAGGTGATAAACATTTAAAGTTTTTTAAAGATAATATATTTGACCCATTATCTCAAGGTTTATTAGAATTTGATGCTGCAAAACAATTAAGCAATAATAAATTAATTGAAATTAAAAAGTCATTAAAAAAATCTGGTATAGATTTAGGTGCTGAAGTTAAATCAGAAAGCGAACCAAACTTATCAAAGTATACTAACGAGCAGGTTATAAGAATATTTATGTGGCAACATCTTGGATATGATATTCCAGGAGATATACCTATGCAAGACAAAGCATCCGTAATGAGGTACGTAAGACAAGACTTAGGCTTTATGGAATTTGTTGAAGATTTACAAAATGCTTTTCCAGATAACGTATATCCTGAACCACAAGAGCAGTGGTTAGAGGGTACTTTAGTAACAGATATGCAGGATACATTGAATATAAAAACTAGGCAAGAATATTTATCGCCATTTTTTAATAATGTTTCGGAAATCTTCGGGGAGTTAAAAGGTAATAAATTAGAGGGAGATAATATTAATAAAATAAAATCTATATATGGTACTAATTTTGTAGCATCGTTAGAAAATATTCTATATAGAATTAAAACAGGTAGAAATAGACCGTTTGGTACAGACAGAGTTACAAACGCATTTATGAACTGGACAAATGATGCTGTTGGAACTATAATGTTTTTTAATACAAGATCTGCTTTATTGCAGATGATTTCATTTGCTAACTATATAAACTGGTCTGATAATAATTTTGCATCTGCAACAGCTAGGTTTTTAGATCAACCACAATTTTGGAAAGATTTTGCTTTTATATTTAATTCTGATTATTTAAAACAAAGAAGAAGTGGATTAAGAATAGATGTTAATGCAGACGAGTTAACATCAGCAGCAGCAAATTCAAGAAATAAATTTAGAGCGGCTATATCAGCTATACTTAAAAAAGGTTTTTTACCTACACAAATTGCGGATAGTTTAGCAATATCAATTGGAGGTGCATCTTTTTATAGAAATAGAATTAACAAATACTTAAAAGAAGGATTAACACAAGAAGAAGCAGAAACAAAAGCTTTTAGTGATTTTTCAGAATTAACACAAGCAGCTCAGCAATCATCAAGACCAGATAGAATATCTATGCAACAAGCGGGTCCATTAGGACGTGTTATATTAGCTTTTCAGAATACTCCAATGCAATATACCAGATTAATTAAAAAAGCTGTCCTGGATCTTAAAAATGGCCGTGGCGACTGGAAAGAGAATGTTTCTAAAATTGCTTATTATGCAGCAATACAAAATATTATATTCCATTCTTTACAATCAGCTATGTTTGCGATGTTATTTGCAGACGATGAAGAAGAAAAAGATAAAGAAAAATATTTTAATTTAGGTAATAGAGTTGCAGATTCGCTGCTTATTGGTACAGGTGTATATGGTGCAATTGCGGCAACAACTAAAAATGTTATACTTGAAGTTATTGATCAAGAAAAAAGTGGCAGAAGAGATTTTGAAAAAGCAGCATTAAAATCAACTGCATTATCACCGCCTATAAATTCTAAGCTTCAAAAGCTATTAAGAGCTTCAAGAAGATTTCAATATAAACAAGAAAGAGAAAAAATTAAAACAATGGGTATTAGTGCGCAGAATCCAGCGGTAATATCATCAGCAGAAGTACTATCAGCTGTATTTAATTTACCAGCAGATAGAGCTATTAGAAAATGGAATAATTTAGTTCTAGCCTCTGATAGTGAAACAGAACTATGGCAATCAATTGCTTTAGCGCTAGGATACAGTGAATGGGACGTAAAGTTAGGTCCAAAAACAAAAGAACCAAAAACAAATATAAAAATATTTAAATAATTATGCCAAAAGATGCGTGTTATAGAAAAGTAAAAGCTCGTTACAGAGTATTCCCGTCTGCTTATGCAAGTGGAGCAATAGCAAAATGCCGTAAAGTCGGTGCTGCTAATTATGGAAACAAGTCAAAAAAGAAATAATGAAAGATAAATTTAAACCACACATGATGTATTGTAAAAATGGCAAAGACTATAAAGCAAATACATATAAACAACATTTAGCATTAAAGAAAAAAGGGTGTGGTCACTCTAAAGTTAAAAAATAATGGCTGTAAGAAAAACAAAATCAGGAGCAAATCTTAAACGTTGGTTTAAAGAAAAGTGGGTTGATGTCCGCACGGGTAAGCCTTGTGGTAGACGTAAAGGTGAAAAAAGAGGTACGCCTTATTGCAGGCCCAGCAAACGTATATCTAGTAAAACAGTAAAGACTGCTTCTGAAATGAGTTCATCTGAAAAAGCTAAAAAGATTAGAGAAAAGAAAAGGCTAGGCCAACCAGCTGGGAGACCTAGAAGAGTGTCAAACACTAAAAGAAAAAAGTAGTATGGAAAAGATAAGTAAGCACGTTTCATATAAAGAAGGTATAAAATCAAATACAGCAATGAGATTGAACATTGATAATTCTCCAGGAGAATATCACTTGGGTAATATGACTGGTGTTGCTATAAATGTATTTGAACCTTTACGTGAATGGGTTGGTGGGCCCATAAAAATTAATTCTTTTTATAGGTCTGTTGCTTTGAATAAAGCTATAGGGGGAAGTTCTCGTTCACAACACTGTGATGGTAGAGCTATGGATATTGATGATACATTCGGTTATAAAACCAATGCAGAGATGTATGAATATATAAAAGAAAATTTAAACTTCGATCAAATGATTTGGGAATTTGGTACAGATGAAAACCCGGATTGGGTACATATAAGTTATGTATCTGAAGAGCAGAATAGAAATAGATGTTTAAAAGCCACAAGAGTTAATGGAAAAGCAATGTATAGCATTATATAAAAAACTTTTATTAGCTTTACTTGTTTTAACATTTGTTTCTTGTTATACAATAAAATCTACAGTTGTAAAAAAGTTAGATAAGACTTGGCCTTGGAGTACTATAAAATACAAAGGGAACCAGAAATTAGATTCCCTTCATATTAATAAACAAAACAAAACTAACCATCGCAACTTAAGCAATCTGGATTCATTGCCTCCGCCGCAATATCGCCTCTGAGAACACTCTCTGTTCTCGTGTAGTATAAAGTTTTAATTCCTCGCTTCCAAGCTTCCATATGAACTCTATTAATCCATCTAGGTTCTGCTTGTGATGGAAACGCAAGATTTAAACTTACAGACTGATCAATATAAGTTTGTCTTATACCCGCCTGATTAACTAATTCTAGTTGATTTATTTCCTTAAACGTTTTGAAAACATTTTTAACTGGCTCGCCAACTTCTTCCTGAGTAAGCTTGCCACTATTATCGTAATAGTAACCATTTAATTCTTTTATTCCTTGCACAGATCCTTTGTCTTTTAATACTTTATCCCAAGTTTTCTGTGTGTTTATATTTAATTTTCTAAATATTTTTTCTAATTCTCTATTCTTTCTTATAAATGTACCTTTAGCAGATTGCTCTGTAAATACATTAGCGGCCCAAGGTTCAATTCCTGGTGATACATTACCAGATAATTTACTATTTGATACTGTTGGCGCTACAGCTCTTAAGTGTGTATTCCTCATTCCTGTACCTACACACCATAATGGTTCGCCATATACATCAGCTAAGTCTCTACTAGCTCTTTCAGTTTCCAGTTTTAGCTGTGAAAATATTTCTCTTGTTTTAAACTGTGCAATCAATCCTTCAAAAGCAATTCCTTTCTGCTGTAATAAAGTATGCCAGCCTAATACACCTAATCCTAACGCTCTTCCTTTTTCAGCAGACCTAACTGCATTACCAAATCCGCGCATATTCTTAGCTCTTTGTATAAATTCTTCTAATACTCCATCTAAAAACCAAGTAGCGTCATAAATCAAATCACTATTTTTCCATTCATCATACTTAGCTAAATTAACAGAAGATAAACAACATACAAAAGAATGTGATTCATCTGTATGCAAAGTAATCTCAGAACATATATTAGTCATATGAACTTTTAAACTGTTATCTTTGTATGCTTTAGGATTGTTTTTATTAGTGTTACCTTTAAACATTATATAAGGTTCACCTGTAGCTTTTCTTTTCTGTAATAGTTTACTCCATTTTTTTCTTGCCTCTGGTTGTCCTTCTTCAAGTCTTCTCATAAACTTATCACCTACTACAGCACATTGATGTAAATTAAGTGACTGTCTATTAACATCACCTTTAGGTTCTCTTATTTCAAGCCAATCTAAAAAGTCTGGGTGATCAATGTTTATATTAACAGATGCAGCACCTCTTCTAACAGATCCTTGATTAGTAGCTAATATAGTTGAATCATATATTTTACAGAACGGCACAACACCATCTGATGTTCCATTACCGGCTATAGTGGCACCTGCTGGTCTAATCATATTAACACCAATACCTACACCGCCACCGTGTTTTGCAAGCAACATCATTTCAAGATTCTTATTGCCTATATCCATAATACTATCTGATACATCGATACCAAAGCAACTAATAGGTAAACCTCTATCGGTTCCAGTATTAGATAAAACAGGCGAAGCTAAACAAAGCCACCCTTTCCAAATGTAATCAAAAAACTTATCTGCAAGTTCAGGTTTATACAATCTTCTAGCAACAGCTTTAGAAACTCTCATATAAGCTTCTTTAGGTGATTCACCTTGTAATAGGTAACCACCTGAAATAGTCTTCTTATACACGTCCGTATCGCCCCACGTGGGGTAATCTTCACCTTTCTTCCAGTCGTTATTCCACATCTTTTTTATTTTCTTTTAATTCTTCAGTTAATTTTGTTATTGCTTTTTTATATCCAGGTAATCTTTTTACAGTTTCTAGCGTACCTACAGATAGATCTCTAAGATTATTTAATTCCTGTAGAACACCTTGCATTAATCCCCCAAGCTGCTCTATTTTTTTTCTCATTATTATTAGTTCTGATTCTTTCATATTTATTATTTAATTCCACAAGACGTAGTTATTAAGTAAACTACTTCATTTATACACTCTTTGTTATCCACATATCTATTGCATTTTTCAACAGCATATGTTTCAATTGTTTTTAAATCACACTCAATTTCTGTTTTACTACAGCTTATTAAAGCTAATAGTAATATACTACCAAATATCTTCAAAGTCTTCGCCCTCATTTGCTTTAGAATAATCTGTAGGTCTGATAGCAAAAAAGTCAGTGTGAGTAACACCTCCAGTAAGATGATAAAACCAATCCAAATTACTTGCGCTGGTTGCATCAAACTCAAAATGGTTTGATTCTTCGCTGTAGCCGAGCTCAACAATTTTTTCATTTGCTCTTTTCTTTATAAAGTTTTTTAAATCTTCTTTTTTTAAATTTTCTATATCACCTTGTTCAAACATTTTATCGATATATTTTAATTCAAGGTCTACCATAATATCAGCGGCAGCTAATACATGATCTTCACATTCTTTTTGTAATCCTGGAGTTTCTTCACACATATGTCTAAACAATTGACATCCCATTTTTGAGTGTAGCGATTCATCTCTTACTGACC
>Ga0208666_1001500_pt1 | contig 10296 bp, 15 predicted proteins | sample 5B_taG_FD_184078 | JGI IMG/M metagenome (GOLD analysis project Ga0208666, IMG submission 184078) | Marine viral communities from the Subarctic Pacific Ocean - 5B_ETSP_OMZ_AT15132_CsCl metaG (SPAdes) (version 2) | ecosystem: Environmental > Aquatic > Marine > Oceanic | place: Pacific Ocean...
CACCAATTAACTTCTTCTCTTTAATTAACTTCATCATCTGTAAATTTAGATCAGCAAAATTTACAGTGTCTGTGATAGATGTGGTATCGAAGTTACAATCACACATGTAAATATCTGCTGGAGTCCACTTGTTAACATTTGAAAATGGTCTCTCTTCATTCTTATTGACCACTTTGAAATGTTCTTCTACTGTATCAACGACAGATTTGCCTCTATAGAAATGAAAATTAGTATTCTTAAACTCTTGTGTATCATATAATTTGTTAGCAGTTTTAATAGTAGAGGTCATCCAATCTGAATTGTTATTCAGAAACATAAAACATTCTTTTTGTGTTGCAGTTGTGTCTACATGAGATTTAACTGCATCAAAGTCTGACTCTTTTAAAACGTAACCAACTGGTAAACCTTTATGTTTATAAGCAAGTGCAGTCATCCAACAAGCAGCACTTTCAAACATCTCTGTTGCTTTTGCACCAGCACCTGATCCTGTATTACTTCCAAACTCCTGTGTCTTCTTAATCTTTGTGAACCCTATTGTATCAATCTTCTTTGTCTTACCTATCTTTCGTGCTTCTAAAACTTTTCCTTTAGCACCACTATATCTTGACTTAAATGAATCATGTCCATCTGGTGAATCATATGGAAGATCACCATTAAAGACATCTTCCATATCATCATAAACTTTCTTAGGTGCAGTAAGTAAAACCTTACCGTGACTTTCAACCTCCAATTCTCTACGTTTATGAATTGCATCAAAAACAACAAGGAGATACATATCACCCTTGCTGTTTACTTGACCGAGTTTTCTCCACGTTACATTGGCCATTGCAACCTACTGTCTAGGTATATTTAGATCAATGAGGGTTGTATACCTTCAATACAATTATTGATGATGCTATAACAACGATTGTAATTAATGTAATGATGTGCATTATATGTCTCCCTCTGCTCTGTTTTCTGATTGAAATACATCAAACTCACCACCAGGATATCTTGCTGCTAACTTGATCATGTTAGTAACTACGATAGTCTGGAAGTCTAATCCTAATGCATTACATGCTTGAGCAATATACCAAAATACATCACCCAATTCTTTTACCATATGGGTCTTAGTATCTTCAGTAAGTTCTTTACCTTGAAAGGCAATCTTCTTTACTATCTCTGTAAACTCTCCACCTTCTGCACTGATACCAACAGCAGCAGTAAGAAGTCTAGGGATATCAACACCCTTAGATTCTAAGTCTTTGATTCTTTTAATGAACTCATCTGTATTCTTAGATGGGTTGCTTGTTGTACCATCAACAAATTGAAGGTACTTATCATAATCAACTGATTGTGTCATTTTGTTGTTTAATAATTTTAACGTCCTTCCAATAGTGTCTAAAGACTAGAAGGTTGCATTGACTTACGCCATGCATTTTACCTGGATCTTCCCATTGTCTCACACACAATGTGAAGTAGGGACTATGTTTATCAAAGAAGTTAACGAACCCTCTTTGTCCTTGGAACTCAACAATGTCTCCGTGTTTAAACATTCCATTCAGTAAATTTACTAAGGCGGTCTTGGTTTTGTTTTATAACATCATAGGCATCATATAAAGATGCACTAGAAGTATCTTCTTCAGGTGTTTCTAGATTAGATTCAGAATCTGCTACATCAAATAGCTTCATCTTTGCTCTATCTATACCTATCTTGAAAGACTTATTTAATCCAGTAGGATCATTGTATCTATTCTTAAGTTGTTTGATCTTTATTCTGCCCTCGGATTCCAGTTCCTCGCTAGATATGAGAGCGAACATAAGGTCAGCAGTAGCAGGGAGTCCAAAGGATTCTGAAGTGTCAGTAAGCTCAGGCTCACTAGACCCAAAACCAGCACGAGTAGTTTGAGTAGCACTAACAATCGGTAGGTTACTTTCGACAGCAAGACCCCGAAGCTCTTCTGCAATCGCTTTAACATAGGTATAAGAATTAACGATGTGTCCTTTGTATCTGGAACTAGCACAGATGTTAAGGTAGTCTACAAATATTATATCAGGTATGAAGGATTTTTTCAACTTCAATTCACTGAGCAATGCCCTGAAGTGTCCAGCATGTGCAGATGCAGTAGGATATTCTTTGATAACAATCTTACCTTTGGTCTTCTTGTCTATCTCAGATATCTTAGATTTGAACATGAGTTGTGGTAGATCAACTATATCCTTGATGTTAATGTTCATACAATTAGCATCAATACGTTCAGCGATCTTTTCTTCAGACATCTCCATTGTAAGGTAAAGAACATTCTTACCTTGCATTAAAGTAGCACTAGCCATGTGACACATGAATAGTGACTTACCAACACCTGTACCTGCTAGTGCTATGTTGAGAGTTTTATTAGGAAGACCACCCTTAGTGATGTAATTAAACTTCTCTAAGTCAAATGGTATCTTCTCCTCTTCTCTATGATAGAATTCATATCTATCGTCAGCAGACTCAATATAATCATGTCCTATGTGTTCATCAAATGAAACACCTAGTGCTTCTTGTAAGATGGTGGGGATAGCATCTTTAGATAACTTATCATCATTACCATCAGCAATATTAACTGACTTTAGTAGTGCATTATAGATTGCTCTATCTTGACACCATTTCTCAGTTGAATCAACCAACCAATCAAAGTCAATGTGATCATCATTAAGTATATCTAACTTTACAGATGACTGCTTATGAATCTCTTCTGTGATATCATTTCTGTTAGAAATATTAATTCTAAGAACTTCTTTGGTAGGTACTTTATCATACTTACCAGAGAAATCTAAGATCTCTTCAAATATTATTTTCTCTACTGGATCTTGAAAGTATTCGCCATCAAGATGTGGTATTACCTTTCGATAATACTGTTCACTACATAATAGATTCCGAAGGATAGTATCTTCTATCCTTTCAGTTGCCATAACTGTACTCCGTTCTTGCTGCTTCTTCCAACTTAGCCATTACTTCGTCTGTGAAGTATTTTTCAGGATCACTGAGTATAGACTTAGGGTAAACATTACTACCACCAATGGCGATACGGTTTCCCACCCTCTTAAAGATGTTGTACTTCTCACCAAGTTCAATGAGTCCATAGTACTTGTCCAGTCCACGTTCATCAAAGTATAATCTAGTTGCAACTTTAGCACCCTCTTTGGATAGTCGAGATTTCTTTGCTTCACACTTAATGATGTTACCCACTAAGTCTGTGCCTTCTTTCTCTTTGGATTTACTCAAATATATTATAGTAGATGCTGCATACTTTAGTCCAGCACCACCACCCATTTCTTTCATTGGCACATAGGATCCAATCACATCATATGTGTGATTCGTAACAAGCATAGGAACTTGTGCCTGTCCTAGTTTCAAAGTCAATACTCTAAATGCACCCTTGATCAATTGTGATTTGGTCATGTCCCTGACCTGTTTATCGTTAGCAACGTCTTCCATCTCTTTTGATGTACTAAGCATACCAAGAGAATCAAGAACGAACATCATAGGTACACGTTCTTCTTTTGGTTCCTTCATGTACTTGTCTACAATCCTAACTGCTTGTGTTCTAAAATCTTCTATCGTAGCAACAGGAAACATTACCATGCGAGTTGAGTCAATTCCTCTAGTCTCAATGATGTCCTTGCTGAGAGCAGACTCAGACTCAAAATAAATAACGCCACCGTTGCTATGCTGATTAAGAAAGTTACGTACAATGCTAAGGGCAAAGAAAGTCTTCCCTGTTGACGATTCTCCAGCGAGTGCTGTGACTTTATTTGAAGGGATGCCTCCAAATAGAGAACCACTAACGACAGCGTTAAAAATATGAGAGCCAGTATCCACAAATGTGGATGTATCCCCTGCAGCCACTCCGTCAGAGACTCTACTTGCAAATTCATTACCACTCTCTTTAATTACTGTATCTAAGAAACCCATGCATCAGTTACCTCACTTTCGTATATTCTAACATAGTTATGATCTTTTGACAACAGCTTAGCATAAGCATCTGCTGTTTCTTTTTCTTCAAAAACTTTTATCTGATTTGAAGCAAGTGCTTCAATTTGGTCGTCTTGGTATGTGACTGTCCAGACTGTCTTACTCATGATAGGAATCTCCCTATGGTTACTACCTTCTTACTTTGCCACCCTATACATTCGAGCACATTTTCTAATGGTTTCAAGAAACTCTTATCAAATTGTTTCTTGTGATCAATGTACTTCTCGACCTTAAACTCCTTTGGGATCTGACTGAAGAAGGAGATACAATCTTCCCTCATAGGATTTGGTGTCTTGAGATATATAAACTTAATTTTCTCTCCCTCTTGAATTAAGGGATACTTGTTAGAAATCTTATTGTGTGTTACGTAATAGTTGTATAACAATGCACCTCTTACATGGATTGGGGTTCCTTTGCTGTAGATGTTTGTCCTTGAGTGATATTTACCGAGACCGTTGCATCCCCTTGGAAATGCAATCTCTTCGTAAGGTCGGTTCTTTGTCTCTGCTCGGACACCATTGACAAATGAGATAAGCTCATCATTTGTTTCGCCGATAATGATCTTAAAAGCTGCATATAATTTGTCCCTAAAGTATTGAGGTGTCGAAGACCTTGCAGTCTCTAGTCCCATGATTTTCATCTTGGGTTCTTTGTAACGGACTCCTTCTGAGTCCCACACGTTTAATATGTATCGCTTCTTAGCAGTCCATATACCACGGTCAGCGATGTTCTCTCGCTTCATGATCATCTTCTGTTCATACGCCGAAACATACGAAGCCAGTTCCTGGTAAGACTTCTCGATAAACGGTTCGAGTTGATCTTTGCAGATCTTGTCCAAGAGTTCCACAATCTTAATCTTATCATCAGACTTAGAAGCAAAAAATTTATCAACAAGAGGTCCGAGATTAAGATATATTGAGTCAGTGTCAGATGCAATTACGTAATCAACCTTTTCTGTAGCGAGTAGTTTATTTAGATAAACATTAATCTTGTTCTCTATCCAGCGAATAGATACCTGCCCAGAAAGAGTGATGGCTTCTGCATTAGCAAGCTTATAGTACCTGAAGTGCTCATTGCCGATAGCACCATAAGCAGAGTTAAGAGATATCTTCTTCGCCATTTGTATGTTGTTACATCGGGAGATCTCTTTAGTGAGTTCAATACATGGTTTCTTTTCATACTGTTGCTTTGCTTCAAGCATCTTCTTCTTAAAGATGACTCTTTCGTTGTACATCTTATCCATAAGTTCAGGCAAGAACCCACGCACATCCTTCCTATATTGTGCTCCATTCGCACAAACTGCATAAGTTCCATCTATTTCTACCTCCTTTTTTAAGATCCCTTCAACGCTCGTATGGGGATGTCTAGTCTCCCTGATGGTCTCTGGGGAAATATTATACTGCATGATAAGATGAGGATACAGACTATTGAGATCAAAATTGACCACCCAATCATAGCGTCCTGGTTTCGGTTCTTTAACATAAGCACCTGCGTATTTTTCAGACTTAGTAGCACTTTCTTTCTTAGGAGGAATTGCTATCTTCCTCTTAAGTAGTTCAACATATATGTAATTGTCCCACATACGAACTTGTGAGAAAATATCCTCATAGTTTACCTTAGCATCATAAGCCATGGTGTATGCAAGATCTATCAGTTTCATCTTGTCGTCAAGTTGATCTACCAACCTAACGTCATGGATGTTATACTCAATAAACTTCTGCCAGTCATTATCATAGAACTCTTTAAACGTATCAAACTCTGAGTGATCTAACTTACGCTCATTTAGTTCAACAAATGCAATGTGATCTAGACGATATGATTCTTGATTGGTGTATGTAAACTTACGATATAGTTCTAGATAATCTAGTGTTGATATACCACGTAGGTCACAAGCAATTTGCTTACGACCTTTGATATAAATTTCACGTGTAGAAATTAATCTCCAAGGACTGAGATAACGAGTAAACTTCTCACCTAGTACCCTGTTGAAACGATTAACAATGTATGGTATATCAAATAACTGTACGTTCCAACCTGTAATAACATCAGGATAGTTCTTCATCCAATAATCCAAGAATGCCTTAAGCATTGCTTGCTCAGAAGCAAAGTGCATGTAATCTACTTGATCATCCTTGTTGTTGAATGCCTTGGAACCAAACACTGTGATCCTATTAGTATGAGAATCCTTAAGACTAATTGCTAGTATCGCCTGATCTGCTGATTCTATATCAGGGAATCCATTCTCAGCAGCAGTCTCGATATCAATATTAAATACCCTGATAGACTTAGGATCAAATTTGATTTGATCATCTGGATATTCGTCAGCAATATATTGGTATAGGTATCTGGTGTTACCATATACATCTTTCCCACGTTCACGATACTGTCGAACAATATCTTTAGCACCATTGATTGACCCCTGTTTCATGGGGGCAACACATACACCTTCAAGAGTTTTCCAATCAGAATAGTTAGGGGTGGGTAGATATAAAGTAGGGTTAAATGGAACCCTATCCTTAAATGCTACACCACCCTCATATCCTCTGACGTATATCTGGTTACCTGCTTGTTCTACGTTCGTGTAAAATTTCATTCCTCGGTCAGTAGTTCTTTTGCCTCTGCTGTATTTAATGCTTCATCTGTTGGATTGACCATCACTATTATATCAGTAGATCTAACAACTAATTGATAATCTGCTGAATGTAGTGGCCACCTCTTACCGTCTAAGGTAATAGGATCCTCTAGAATACAATCGGGTTGACCGATTTCTGCATCTGGTATCTCTTGCACATCAGCAAGGATCCAAGGTTCATTATTCAGTCGTAGTAGTTTCTTCATTAGATTCTTCTGGTGGTGTAGTATCAAGTGTTACCTTTTGCTGGTAAGCATCAACAACTGCTGCCTTGCAATTGTTAATCATAGCAACTAAATCAAAACCCACATTGTATCGTCTATCATCTGAAAATGGATTGAACTTCTTAAAGGTAACGTTATATCCACCTTCAGTCTCGTTGACCACTTGAAGAGAATATGGATTCTCAAAGGATAGGCAAACTGGACGTTCACCATCTGCTTTAGCTTCTTCATTTGCAAAAACTTCACTAATGTCGGCAATGATATATTCATTGCTGTACTTCATTTTGCATACTTGGATCGTCATAGTATAATAATTCTAGTGTTTCTGAATCAAATTCATGTTTTTCCTCTTGGTAGAATTCTTCACGAAATATCTTCTCAACATCCTCCCTAACATCACTAACGCTGATAATGCAATTAGGATTTAGTTTGAACTGTTGAACCTTAGCAAATGGATTCCAAGGTGTAAATACAACTCTAAACTCTGGTTCATTAGTCTGCTCAACCATCTGAGAAGGCAAGGATCTCGTCATAGAAACGAGTTGTGGATTGCGTATAACATACCCACAGACCACATCAGGTCGATGCTTGAACCTAGTCTCATATAGATCAGTAACTATCCTCTCGCCATCGAAGAGGGTTACAAGTTTGATACTCATAAATGTTTCACCATACAGACATTATAAAAGGGAACCCGACAAAAGTCAAGCTCCCATGTGCAGTTTGTTATGTGGACTAGACTTTTGCTTCTAGTTTCTCTCTTTGTGCTTCAGTACCAAACCAGAATTTCTTCTGCTGATGTTCTGGTAGTACCTTGTTGAGACTTACAGTCAAAAGACCATCCTTATAATCAACTCCATCTACTTCAATGGAATCACCTAGTTGCCAACTTCTATTAAAGGATCTTGTTGCTATCCCTTTGTGACTATAGGTTCTATCATCCTCTTCACTAGATGCTTTAACAGTTAGGATGTTTTGTTCTGTTGTTACTTCGATATCTTCTCTTGAAAATCCAGCAAGAGCAATTTCCAATAGGGTTCCATTATCAGATCCCCGAACAATGTTGTAAGGTGGATAATTGATTGATGCTCCTGATAGAGCTTCGAGTCTGTGGAATGTATCATCTAATCCCATTGAAAATGGTGAGTATTGTTCAAAAAATGTCATGGAGTCCTCCTTGAGCGACTTAGTTTACTGTGACCCCGAAGGCATCACACTACTAATTATACACGAAGACACAAAAAACCCAGTGGTGCTAACCGAAGTAAAGAGTTCGGGTGCTACTACTGAGGTTTCTTCTTACCTATATTGTACTTGGATTCTAATGTCCAGTTTGATTTATCTTTAAAAGATATAACTTTAATTTGATTTAGTGGTGCTAGTTCTCCTAGTGAATCAAAATCAACAACACTGACTAATCCCCAGTCTGCTAACAGTTGTGAAATACGATTCCTTCTTTGCACATCATTTTCTGTGATGTTAGTATGTTTACCATCAAGTGCGAAGAGTTCTTTGAAATGAACTATGTAATACTTTCCTTGCTTATGCAAGATATGACAAGATTGATATATCTTCTTTTCTTTTCTAGAAGCTACACCTATTCTTGTTAAGGTCTCTCGTACCTTTAAGAAGTCATCGGGTTCCTTAAGAACCACCTCTACCATGTCAGATTGTTTCCATGATACTTCTGTCTCACCATTCATTATGTTCCACCTTTATACAATAATTTTCTTATTTTTTCAAGGTCGGTTTTAGGGAGAATCCTGATTGCTTCTAGAGCTTTGGTATAACTATAACCATAATACTCTTGAACATCTTCAAGATAATCAATCGACTCTTTCTTAGACCAAGGAGAAAATCTCTTTCTAGGTCTCAGACTATTTATATAAAAATCGTATTGTAAACGTGATGGTAGATTAGGATACTTGTTCATTTCAGCAGCATAGAACACAGTATCATAGAAAGATGATAGGCATTTATTTACTATCCACACTGGATATGACTTCTCACAACTTGGGTCTTCAACCATCAAGTTTTTCTTTGATTGATTAATACTGTAAAGCCAGTCTCTCAGTTTTGGTTTGCTCATGTGCTAAATTATTAATTACGATAGGAAGCAGTCTATATTCTGCTCGTTGAATACGATGTTGTAATGTCTCTACAGTATCATCAGGACATATAGGAACTCTTGATTGATCTATTATAGTACCACCGTCAAGTTCTTCATTCACATAGTGGACAGTACATCCAGACTCTTTATCACCTGATTCTAATGCTTGTTCTACTGCATGTAAACCCTTATACTTAGGAAGTAGTGATGGATGTACATTTATAATGGGGCAAGGAAAGTCTTCTGGATTCTTAAGGACTCTCATGTAACCTGCTAAGACTATAAGATCAACTCTCCATGCTTTAAAGAGTTTGATCATTTGATCTTCATCTTTGTGTGCTATTCTACAGTGAGGTATTCCAAACTTTGCTGATTTTTCTATAGCACCACAGTGTTTAGTGTTGTGTATCATTAACACAACCTCGTGTTTCATCTGAGGGTATCGAACAATGTTCTCGAAGTTGGTTCCGTTACCAGAACACATTATTCCTAATCGCATTTTTCCCATGTGATTAACTCCTTATACTTATAGTATAATTCGCCACATTTTGTTTCTGTGTTACGAGACTTCCACAATTGTTTTACAATGTCTCTCATGTCGTCAATCGGAACAACAACAGATAAAGGTTCTTGTTCTTCTGTAATAATAACTTCAGGCATTTATTTAAAGGTTGCTGTAACTGAGATGACTCTAGCATGAGGGTTTCTAGCAAGAGCTACTTTCCTTGCCTCCTCGTAGTTTCTAGCAATCACAGTCTCTACGTACTGTGAACCTGCTACAAATAGTTTAACTTCGCACTTCATAGTTTGTTAGTACTAACTCCTTTCTGGATGCTTGATCTGTATTATAACATCCCACGCTCCTCATAGTATATGTATGTGCAAATTCCCCAACTGTCCACTCCTTGAAGCGATCCTTTACAAGTTGAGAACTGTTATATGATATTAACATAGGGGAAGTCCACTTGTCCAACTCTTCTGCAAACTGATCATGATCAAATCCCTTATGCATACTACCTTTTCTACCATAGAGATTGTCTTTGATATCGTATGGTGGATCCATATATGTAAAGAATCCTCTATTGTCCCAGTCATCTGTTAGCATTCTCTCATAAGAAAGATTTGTTATTGTCCAGTCTTGAATGAGGTCTGAGTACTCGTGGAGTTTACGGATTCCATTGAGGGAGAAGTTTGAGTCTGATGCTTGTGGAGAAAATGATGAAGACTCAGTGAGACCACTGAAGCTACACTTATTAACGATATAAAAAGCGATGGCACGATCAAAGTTAGATTTTTCTTCGTCATTAATAACATCCTTCATTTCTAGAAATAA
>Ga0208666_1001502_pt1 | contig 10289 bp, 12 predicted proteins | sample 5B_taG_FD_184078 | JGI IMG/M metagenome (GOLD analysis project Ga0208666, IMG submission 184078) | Marine viral communities from the Subarctic Pacific Ocean - 5B_ETSP_OMZ_AT15132_CsCl metaG (SPAdes) (version 2) | ecosystem: Environmental > Aquatic > Marine > Oceanic | place: Pacific Ocean...
AGAAGAAAAAGTGTAAACCTGGATATGACTATGACCATAGGCTTAAAAAATGCGTGAAAGCTTCTAAGAATAGAGCCGGAGGCAGAGGAGGTACTAAAAACGAAACAACCAGAAGACGTTACGGATACTAAAAACCACTAATTTTACGTAATTATACTAATATAAAACCTAAACCAATGAGAATTTATTACAAAACCTATTCCTGGTCAACAAATGACACAGGAGTAACCGAAAAAACTGTAGATCTATGGCAGAAACTAACTGAAAAGAAGAATTGGCGTATTGTCCAACTAGTAAATGGCTTCTTTCAAGCAGAATACCTAGATTTAGAGGAGAATTGGCAAGATGCTACCAGAAGAGAAACATTAGATGGCGCTGAAGCTGCTATCGATGGGAGCATTGAGCACTACACTAAAAAGTTAGCGTTCTTAAAAGGACCAACAGTAGTTAAAACATTCGAATAATAACCACTTAACAAAAATTTAATTAAATGGAATATAATAATCCAAGTGAGATAGTAAAAGATCTGTCCTTCGGGGTGGATGCAAGGAATAAAGTAATGCACGGGGTTGATAAACTAGCTAACGCGGTAAAATCAACCTTAGGTGCTTCCGGAAAATGTGTAATCTATGAAGACGCATTAGGCCGGCCGGTCATTACAAAAGACGGTGTAACCGTTGCGGAAAGCGTAGTCTTATATGATCCGGTCGAAAACATAGGGGCAACCCTTATTAAAGAAGCCGCAAGGAACACTGTGAAAGAAGCAGGTGATGGTACTACAACAGCTACCGTGCTTGCTCAGTCATTACTGCATTTAGCAAATGAACACAAAGATACCACTGGTGTCCGTGAAATAAAAGAAGGTGTGTCATCAGCACTGGATAAAGTAACTAAGTATTTAGATGAGGTAGCTGTCCCTGTAAAAGGGAGCATGCTAAAAAATGTAAGTGCAATTAGTTGCAACAATGATGTAGCTCTAGGTGATATTATATCGCAAGCCTATTCGAAAGTAGGCAAGGACGGTGTCGTTCTTATGGAAGAGTCTGAGACCCATGACACATACGTTGAATTCGTAGAGGGCACACAGATAGAAGGCGGACTCAAATCGCCACATTTTATAACAGATAAGGATAAAGGTAAAGCAGTACTAAGCAAACCGTACGTATTAATAGTTACTTCGCCTATACCTAATATTCGTAAAATACAAAATGTATTAGAGTTTGTTATTAAAAAGAAAAGGAGTTTGTTAATCGTTGCAGGCGTAGAACAGCAACCTATGGCAGCTTTATTAGCTAACAAGGTTAAAGGCAATATAAAAGTTAATGTTGTGGATCTGCCTGGATTCGGTCCTACAAAACAAGATACTGTAGAAGATCTTGCGATATTAACCGGAGCGAAAATTATAAATGAAGAATTGGGTGATGATTTAGATTTAATTCAGCCAGATGTTTTAGGTGAAGCTATTCAAGCTATAACCGATGATAAGCACACTGTATTACAGATATTAGATCAAGGCGTTATCACAAATGATAGAATAAAAAGTATTGAGAAGAAAGTAAAAGAAGAAAAGAACCCGTACTTTAAGAAGAAGCAGCAAGAACGTTTAGCTATGCTTAACGGGCAGGTTGCAATGATAAAAGTCGGCGCAAATTCTAAGATTGAACTGAAAGAAAAGAAAGACAGAGTTGAGGATGCAATATATGCTACAAAGGCTGCATTGCAAGAAGGAATTGTTTCTGGAGGTGGAATTGCATTATTGGATGCTCATTATAATATAAAACCTGAAAACGAAGGAGAACGAGTATTACTAGAGGCTATTAAAGCACCTTACAAGACAATTTTGAGTAATGCTAATTTAGAATATAAAGAAACAGGTAAACAAGGGATGGGTGTTAATGTTGTATGCAATAAATCAGTTAACATGATTAAAGCAGGTATTATTGACCCAGTGCTTGTAACTAAGACAGCTCTAAAAAATGCAGTTAGCGTTGTCAGTACTATATTTTCTGCAGATTGTGTAATCTCTAATATAAGAATACCTAATGCAAGCAGTTAATTATTATATAGTAATAGATAAAGTAAAAGAGGCACCAAAAAAAGTAGGTGGCTTAGAACTTACGGAAGACCAGAATAAAGATGTAAGATATGCTAAAGGCAAAATTATATCTGCTGGCGATAAAATAGATATGTTAAATAAAGGTGATATAGTTTATTATGACAGACATGCCGGTCACGGTATACAATGGAAAGATAAATTATACTACGTTTTAAAGATAGGTGATATAGTTTTAGTTGAATGAGACTAGATCCAAGTGACATAAGAGAATTAAATTTATTAAAGTATTATAGGCTCATTCGTAAGTGGGCCTGTAAAACTTATGGCTTAAAAGACGCTGATTTAGAACTTTTAGTCTATTTAGATTGCAAATCGCGATTTACACGTAATGAATTTATAGAAGGCGTATATACATATTCATGGGATAAAAACCGATGGGAACGACTCAGGAAAGATGGGTGGATAGATGTATGGCGTCAAAGAAATAGAACAACTATAAAATACAGTATATACAAAACCTCATTTAAATGTAGTCAACTTATATCTCGTATATACAGAATTATGCTTGCGCAAGAAGACTTACCTACTAGCGAGCGTAGTGTATTTTATAATAATAAATCATATACTGATAAAGTCTATAACAAAGCTATAGATGATATGATTAAGGACAAAGATCGATAATGGGCTACACAATGAAAACTAATATCCCGGGGCTTTTAGGCTTGAATGAAAAACATTCAACACTTGATACCCCAGTGTTTGAAGAAAATTTAGGTGGAGCATGGGGCTATGCTAATATGGATAGAACTATTCACATTAATAGTAAGCTGAATGATAGTCAAAAAGAAAAAGCAGTTGAGCATGAAAAAGAGCACGTGCTGCAAATGAGAAAAGGCGAAGCTTGGTTTGATGGTAACAATGTTTACCACCAACCCGATAAAAGCGAACCAATACAAACATATAAAAGGATTGGTAATGGAATACTAGTAAAAGGTAAAATAATACCTCACGGGCATTCTGAAAATCCTATTGAAAAACCTGTGTATAACAAAACAGGTCATAAACCTACAAAGCTAAGTTAATTATGCCAACAAAAAATGCACCATCAAAAAAGAAGTCTTTAGGCTACTATAATAAGGTAAAAGATAAAAATAAAGAAGGAGCTGCCGCTGGGGGCGGTATGACCAAAAAAGGCGTGGCTAAGTACAGGAAAGATAATCCTGGCAGTAAATTAAAAACTGCTGTCACTAAGTGTGACGTTAAAGTAGGTACAAAAGCATACAAAAGACAAAAAGCATTTTGCAGCAGATCAAGAAGTTGGAAAGGCGAAAGAGGAAAAGCCGCTAGAAGAAGATGGTGCTGCAGTAGACACAGATAATATGTATAGAGAAAAACCACAGGGTCTTGGAGACTCAATAGAAAATTTAACAACAAAAACAGGAATAAAGGGGTTTGTAGATAAAGTATCAAATGGCCTTAACATACCATGCGGCTGCGAAGGCAGACGTAAGGCTATGAATACTTTGTTCCCTTATAAATACAAACAATAAAAACAAAAATCATGCCTAACGACAAAAAAGAAATTGCAAAAGAAAAAGCCATAAAGGGAGGAATGCCTTCAAATGTGGCTGATAAAGTATTTAAAATGGCCAACGACAAAGTTGCTTATATGGCTAAAGTGGCTGGAACTCCGTCAATGCAGATGACTCCTGCGGATAGAGTTATGGCTGAAGATCCTACTACAGTTAAAAGACCTTTATATGCTCTTGAAAGTAATAAAGATTTATATACCGAAGTTAGTAAATCCGGTAAAACAATAACATACAATACCACTAAAGACGGACGACCTGTTATATATACTCCTGGCAGCGCAGTTCCTGGTAATATTATGCAAAGAACTAGTACGTCGGCAGCCGATGATGTATTCACAAATCCTAGTTATTTAAAGGGTATTACCGGAAAAGACGACAATGCTGGTAATTGGTTAAATCACGCTTATTCGGGCTCAAATAGAGCGCTGGGTGAGTTTAAAAGACAAACAAGCAACCAAAAAAGAGAATTTAAAAGTGGTTACTCTAATATCGACTTTAGCTCATCTGCATCCACAACAAATCCATTCTCTGGAAAACCAATTTCATTTGGAGATACAAAAGATGTTGGGGTATATAACTACGATACGGATTCTAATATGCAAACAATTAAAAGAACTCGTAGACTTAAACCTAATACATATAGATCAAACGAAAAAGTCCAAGGAAACATTAACAGGGCAGTTAAAGATTGGAGAAGTGGATCTCCGGCTTCTAAATTGGGTTCTGGTATAGTTGAAGTAACAGGAAATGATAAACCTAAGCTTTTAGGTTCTTTTGCACCAAACTTTGTGTCTGGCACTCCAACAAAACCAAAGAAAAAGAAAGGGCCGGGTTTATTTAACTCAATAGCTAACGCGGTAGATGACTTGAATATTGGAAGACCGGCAAATTACAAAGGAGCCAGAATAGTTGGCAAAAGAAAAAGCAAAAGCGGCCCTAGTTTTAAATACAGAGGTGGCCGAGGCGGCGGAAGAAGAAGCAATTAAATACAAGCAATCAAATTAAATTAAATAAAATTATGAAAAAAACAATTTTAGCACTAGCTATGCTTTTCAGCGTAGTTGTAAACGGACAAGACTTTTCAGGTATATGGCAAGACGAAGGAGATTCTTCTTTCTATATTGTGATATTAAATAATAATGAAAAAGGATTAATATTTTCAAACTTTTCATTTATAGAACAAGATTTAGTTCAAGAAAAAGTTTTAAATAGGAATGAAAATGTTGTAAAAACTGTTGTGCATAATCCTGATAATGGGTGGAGAACGTTTTGTAAATATACATATATTAACAGAAATACCATCCAAATTGAATATACAGGGGATATTACAAAAACATCCTTTTTACATAGAAAAAAAATAACCGATGTCAAAAATACTATCTAAACTATTTGGTAACACCGGCGGGGCAGTCGTAGACAAGCTTGCTAGTGTTGCTGATAAGTTTATTAGGACCAGTGATGAAAAAGCTGAGTTTGAAAAAGAAATGACGCAAATATTTATAGAAGCAGAAAAAGAAATGCAAAAGAATGTTACCGAAAGATGGAAAGCAGACTTAGAGCATGGCAATTGGTTAACTAGATCAGTTAGGCCGTTAGTATTGGTATTCTTAATTGTAACTACTGTATTAATGGTTTTTATTGATTCTGGTTCCATAGCTTTTGAAGTAGAAGAGAAATGGACAGATTTGCTCCAGCTAGTTTTAATAACCGTGATCGGCGCATATTTTGGAGGGCGCTCGGTTGAAAAAATAAGAAAAAAATAATGCCTAGAATTAAAAATTTACAAACGGATGACGTTATAAATGATAACGATAAACTTGTAGGTACAGATTCTGCAACAGGTAATACAAAAAATTATAGGATTGGGGATTTAAAATCTTATATTAAAAGATCAAGACTTTATACGCACAATCAAGCATTGGCATCTACTACGTGGACAATAAATCATAATACTGATTCATTTCCTAGTGTAAGCTTAAAATTTTCCAGCAGTGATGATGTTTACGAAAATGTTGGTGCATTTGCTGGCCTGAAATATAATAACAGTAATACTATAACAATAACCTTAGCAGCTGCTGAAAGCGGCTACGCATACTTAAACTAAAAAAAAATGAGTAAAATACCTTTTTTAAATCACTTAGACTTACGAAGTGTATCAGAGCTGCAAAATGCAATTCTACATAAAACAACAACGTCTTCTGCGTCTGATGTGGAAGGTAAGTTATTATACGACACAGGTACAAATACAATACAGTATTATAATGGGTCAGCGTGGATAAACTTAAATGGCCAAGACGCTAACACATTTAGAACAGTAAAAGTTGATACCAATAATGATGGTTCAGCCAATGCAACACTTGGAGCAACTGAAAACTTACAATTAATAGGCGGTACAAATATAACACTAGCTGAATCTGCCGGTGTAGTAACTATCTCTTCTGGCGCTGCAACTACTGTTCAAATTAATGGTGGCACCGCAAGGGATGGTGTTATCGTTTTACAACCTGGTTCTACTAATACAGGAACAATTGCGGTTACAGAGCCAAATGCGTCCGGTATATTTAATTTTGATGTTGTGGCTGGGAGCATTGGCACAACTGAGTTAGAAGATGCGGGTGTTACTTTTGCTAAAATTCAAAATGTTGGAACAGACACAATAGTAGGTAGAACGGCTACTGGAAGTGGTGTTACAAAAGCTTTATCTAAATCAGAGGTTTTAACTATATTAAATGTAGCAGATGGAGCGAATAATTATAGCTTGGATTTAGCTAAATTAAATACTGTAACATCTGCAATGACAGGTAGCGACACCTTAACATTTGGTGATTCAGGAGATGACACTCAAGTAACAATAAAAGGTAACTTAACGGTTATTGGTACTACAACTACAAATAATGTTGAAACAGTATCTACATCAAACGGTATACAATTTGAAGGAACTGCTGCTGATGGTCATGATGCAATACTTAAATCAGTAGTTGCTAGTTCTGATAAAACATACACATTACCAAATATAACTGGTCACATTCCAATATTAACTAATGATCCTGGTACTACGGCTATATCAGCCACAGCTACTGAGCTTAATTATGTTGATGGTGTTACTAGTGCTATTCAAACTCAAATTGACGGTAAAGAGCCATCTAGTGCTAAACTAACCGAATTAGCAACTATGGCGCAAGCTACCGCGAATGCTATAGCGGATTTAACAAGTGGTGAAGTTTTAAAAATAGATGGCACAACGGCTGGTACGGTAAATGCTAGTAAAGCAGTTGTAGTTGATGGTAATAAAGATGTAACTGGATTTAGAAATATAACATTAACTGGCGAGCTAGATGCTGACTCATTAGATATTTCTGGTGACGCTGATATTGATGGTACTCTAGAGGCTGACGCGATAACAGTTAACGGCACCGCATTAAATACTGTAATTGATGGTAGAATAAATGCAACTGAATTCAAAGACAATTTTCCTGGGAGCGCAACAGCGGCAGGGGCTACTACTGATATATCTCACAGTTTGAATACAAGAGATGTTATTGTACAGTTCTATGCTAATGTAGCAGATATTACAGGAAGTGGTTCCGCAGATGTTTCACAATATCAGCGTGTTGAACTTGATTACATAATGCATGATGCAAACACTATTAAGGTTACACCTCTTGTAGCCCTTGCAGCAGACTCTCTGAGAGTACTTGTTAAAGCAATATAAAATATAAAAACATAAGGCGGTGCGTAAGTTCCGTCTTTTTTATTAATTAAATGAACTAATATGGCAATACCATTTTTATCCCCTACTGGGAACATAAACATATCTGATGCTAGCCCGTCTCTTACTTTAACAGATACGGACAACTCAAGTGCTATTACATTTTCATCTGTTGGTGGAGCTTTAGTTCTTAACACTACATCAGATCAGGTTTTTCAAATAGGTGGCTCAGAAAAGTTTAGAATTGCTTCAAATAAAGTAACAGCTTTAGTAGATGAGCTAGAATTAAGTAATGATTTTTCAATTCAATCAACAGATGGTAATTATTGGCAAAGAATAAAAACTGTTGATTCTACATCCGCGGGCACAGAAGTATTTAGTTTTGATGTAAGAAAAGGAGCGGGAACAGATTGGACACAGTTATTGATTTTAAAACAAGATAGCTCAGCAACTTTCGCAGGAGCAATAACTGCTAGTGGTAAAATATCTGGCGGAGAGATAGAAGGTACTAGTTTAGACATAAATGGTGCCTCTGATGTTTCAGGTAATGCTGTTTTTCATGGTAAAACTGGCTTTGGCGCAGCTACAACTACTTATAATGTACATGCTATTGGTACTGGGTGGGCTGGATCTGGAGTAGCTATAGAATCAACAACTACAAATGGCGCTGTTCTAAGTTTATTTAATACACAAAGACAATTCCAAATAGCATCTAGAGGTAACACATTAGATTTTAGAGATGTAACTGATAGTGATACAGTAAGGTTTATTGTAGATTCAAGTGGTAATCTTTTACCTGGTGCAGATAATGCTTATAATTTAGGTCACAGTTCAAAAAAATGGCAAAACGTTGTTGCTGTTAATCTTCATGGTGATGGTAGTAATATAACGAATGTTACATCAACTGATAGTACAAAGGTAGCTAAAGCTGGTGATACCATGACTGGTAATTTACTTGTTAATGCTCAATTAGCTGTAAACTCTACAACTCTTAATGCTGCTAATAAACTAGAAGTTCATGGTCAAGCTAGGGTAAGCGGTACTATGATGATTGGTGATAGTAGTATATCCAACACAACTAACACTGGGCAGTTGCATATAAAAAATAGTGGAGAAGCTGTTATTAGGTTAGAAGACTCAGATAATAGTAACTTAGCTTTTGATGTTAAAGTAAACGAAGGTGAAGGTTTTGTAATAACGGAAACTATAGGAGGCCAATCAGGTGGTGATAACAATAGACTTGTAATAGCTGAAACTACTGGTGACGCAACTTTTTCAGGTGACGTTAATGTTGGAAGTTTTGCAGATTTAGGTACTTCAGCTATAAACATAAGAGCTAAGGGAGAGCATGATAGTAAATTAGGATTATTTGAAAGTAATTTAAACCACGGGTTTAGCTTTAATTATGACGGTGGGCTTAATCAGTTTTTATTAAAAAGACACGATAACTCCGCGGGTGGTACTACTGTTTTAAGTTTAAATAGAACTAACAACAACGCAACTTTTGAAGGTGACGTTACTATTGTCGATAATTTAAAATCTACAGGAAATAATATGAAGTTTCATGCGAATGGAACACATGTGTTCAATGTAGATGTCAATAGAAATATATATCCTCAAACACACAATAGTACCGATTTAGGCTTTAGTCCTACATTAGCCTTTAGACAACTGTACCTGTCAGGAGATATAACTTCTTCAGCAGGAGCAACTTTTGCAGGTGATGTTGCAATACAAAAAACTGGAGATGTATATTTAACATTAGAATCTACTGACACGGGTACCGCAGAGGAGGTAGCGATTAAATACAATAATCAATTAACAGGTAGTAACTATTGGTGGACAGGTTTAAATCAATCTGCTAATTACTCACTAGCCTATGGAACGGCTTATTCTGGGGCTAATATTAAAATGGAAATTTCAACTTCAGGCGCTGCAACTTTTTCAGGCGATGTAACAGTAAATGGTTCTCATTTAACTTTAGCAAACGGAACAACTTACGCGGCAGCTACAGACTACTTATATATTGGAGGTTCTAATCTAGCAAGTGCGGACGCTGCTATTTACATAGGTAATCAAGGTGCGGGTGGTGGTTATGGTTATAGAATATATTATTCTGGTACTGGTTCAGGTAACAATAATAAATTAATATTTAAATCTGAGAACATAGGTACTGAAGTAGATATGCTTACGTTTACGGCCGATGGTAAATCAACATTTTCACAAGACGCAACTTTTTCAGGTGATATAAATATAGGCGCTAATCATATTGGTAGAGATAGTGATAATTATATTGGTTTTGAAAGTAATGATTTAATTAAATTTAGAGTCGCCGGAGCTACACAAGTAAAAATAAGTGATGGAGTATTTACAGCACAAACAGATAGCGATGTTGATTTAGGTTCTAGTGGTGTTAGATTCAAAGAACTTTGGGTAGATTCAATTAATGGAGGCTCGGTAGTGCCAGGATCATACTTACCGTTAGCCGGTGGTACAATGACTGGTGATATAGACTTTAACGACGGCATAGAAGCAAGGTTTGGTAATAGTCAAGATTTAACAATACAATCTGTAGGAGATCAAAGTTATATTCAAAATTACACAGGAGATTTAAACATCGTGCAAAATGCAGATGATAGTGATATAAACTTTAAATCTGACAATGGTTCTGGATCTACAGCTACGTATATGTCTTTAGACGGTTCAGCGACTAGAGTAAATTTCTTTAAACCTACAAGACATGGTGATTTAGTTGTAGCTAATTTTGGCGGAGGTAATGATTTACGAATACAACATAACGGAACAGATAACTTCATAGATAGCATTAACGGTGATTTATTTATAAGAAACTTTGCTAATGATAAAGATATAATATTCCAATCAGACGATGGTTCTGGAGGTGTAACTACATATTTTTATTTAGATGGAAGTG
>Ga0208666_1001506_pt1 | contig 10271 bp, 12 predicted proteins | sample 5B_taG_FD_184078 | JGI IMG/M metagenome (GOLD analysis project Ga0208666, IMG submission 184078) | Marine viral communities from the Subarctic Pacific Ocean - 5B_ETSP_OMZ_AT15132_CsCl metaG (SPAdes) (version 2) | ecosystem: Environmental > Aquatic > Marine > Oceanic | place: Pacific Ocean...
GATGAAGACCCGTGGCGTCCACCCACCGTTGAAGAAATGATGGCAGGGCTGGAACACGCGACCAAGCCGCAAGGCTGGAGATTGTAAAAAAAGACGCCCCCGAAGGGGCGTCCTAAGTTTAGGGTATGACTACAGTCCAAAGACCGTTGTCTTCCTGTTTGATTTCACCAGGCATCATGTAGCCGAAGTCGAATCCCGCGTCTTCAAGCCACTGGCCTTGTTCGTGTGCTAATTCAGCAACGAACTGTGCTTCATCTTTTGTCCGGTACGAGTACCAACTGACCTTGCAACCGTATTCAGTGCGGACAGGTTTGGGGTAGGTGGCGTTATACCATCTTGCAGGCATGTCGTGTCTCCCTATACTATGTCAAACAGCGTTTATTGCTTTAGAAGCAATAACTTATTATAACACACTTAACTCAAAAAGTCAATTTGCCTAAATAAGGCAATGAATTGACTTGTTTCTTGAGGGTCGAAATTTGGCTGAATCCTATACATATGACCGTGAGCCTACCAAAAAGGCTGATCGTGCGGCGTATTGGAATGATCAGATCAGGCGTGCGCGTAAGTTTGAAGAAACATGGCATGACCGCTGCTTCGACATCATAGATCGCTATAGGGATGACACGCCGGAGCGCACCACACGCGAAACGCGGATGAACATTTTTTACAGCAATGTAGATACACTGAAGTCGAGCCTGTATTTTAAGACGCCAAAACCGCGTGTGACACGCCGTTTTAAGGACCAAGACCCCATAGGGCGCATCATATCAACTGTCTTGCAACGCGGTTTGCAATATCAGCTTGACGTCTACAACTTTGATGCTGCCGTCAGGCGCGTGGTCGAGGACATGCTGATTGTCGGGCGCGGCGTCATGCGGATGGTCTACGAGCCGCTGCTGGTTGAAGGCGATCCAGAGCGTATCCCGCTGCAAGTCAATAATGTGATGGGTATTGGCGAGGTGGCACCGGGCCAGATGGGCGAGGTGCCAATCGGTCAGTCTTTTGTAGATCGCGAGGGCAACCAGGTTGATCAGAATATGGTCAAGATGGACCCTATGGGCGCGTTTATGGAAGGCGATCCGATTGAGTATATCGGTGAGCAGTCAATCAGGTGCGAATATGTACACTGGGCTGACTTCACCATGTCACCAGCCAGATCGTGGGAAGATGTGCATTGGATTGCCTTCAGGCACCTGATGACCCGCCAGGAACTGGTTGATTACTACGGGGCCAAGGGTGAGCAGATCGCGCTCACATACCACGGCGATACCAACAGCGGCTATGATGACAATCAGATGCCGGATATGGCTGAAGTCTATGAAATCTGGGATAAGCGCAGCCTGAAGCAGATATTCATAGCCACTGATTTTAGTGACATTCTGGAGGAATTTGAAGACCCGTATAATCTGGAGGGCTTCTGGCCTATGCCAGAGCCGCTATATGCCATCAGCACAACAGACACCACGCTGCCTGTGCCTGAGATCCTGACATACGAGGATCAGCTATTTGAACTTGATCTGATCACACAGCGGATAGCCAGCCTGACTGACGCGCTCAAAAGGCGCGGTGTGTATGACGCATCATTCCAAGAATTGCAGCGCCTGGCTGACGCATCAGACAATGAGTTTGTGCCGGTGGACAACATGGCCATGTTGCAGGCCGGTGGCGGCTTGCAGAACGTAATGCAGGAAGCGCCGCTGGACAATCTGATCAAGGCGCTGGCACAGCTTTATCAATCGCGCCAGATCGTTGTGCAGACGATCTATGAGATAACCGGCATCTCAGATATCATGCGCGGCCAGTCGGCCAGCCGTGAGACAGCCACAGCGCAGCGGATCAAGGGCCAGTTCGGGGCCATGCGCCTTGTCAACCGGCAGCGGCGGGTTGAGCAGTTCCTAGACCAGATCATGGAACTGAAGGCCGAATTGATGGTTGAAAACCTTGAGCCGTCACTGCTGTCACGCATTACCGGCATTGAGATACCGCCAGAGGCCGTCGCAGTCATGCGTGATGAGCGCCTGCGCTCTTACAGAATTTCTGTCGATACTGAGGAATCTGGTGCAATGGATAGCGCATCAGAGCAGCGCAGCCGGACGGAGTTTCTGACAGCCTCTGTGCAGTTCCTGCAAGCCATTGGTCCGATGGTGCAAAGCGGTGCTATCGGCTTTGACCAGGCTAAGCAAATGCTGCTGTTTGCAGCACGGGCATTCCCTGGCGCACGCGATCTTGAAGAAAGCCTAGAGAGCATCCAGGCACCGCAGGCAGGGCCAAGCCCGACAGACAAGCTGGTAGAGGTTGAAGCCGCCAAGGTGCAGGCGCAGACACAGCAGGCAGCAGCAGACGCACAAGTTAAAGTTGCACGCCTTGAACTTGACCAGCAGAAGGCAGCACAGGACGCAGCATTCAAGCAGCAAAAGCTGGAGATTGACGCCGCCAAAGTGGTGACAAACGGATGAAGAACACCGAAGCAGTCGGCAAGATGACCTTTCTAATGGGTCAGAGTGAGGCGCACTGCAAATGGACTGTTGACGACATCCACCGCCTGATTCTGCCGCCTATAGCCTTGCAGCAGTTCCGCATCTGGGAAGCCGACAGCCACCCTGTTGGTTTTGTCACCTGGGCAATGCTGAGTGATGACGCACAGCAAGGCTATTGGGACGGCACCAGGCTGTTGCAGCCAGATGATTGGCAGGCTGGTGAAAACCTGTGGCTGATTGATTTTATCGCGCCATATGGCGGCGTGCGGCAGATGGTAAGAGAAGGCCGAAACCATCTGCGTTCAATATTTGGCCAGGGCGTCATGGGACGCGCTAACCGTATATCTAGGGGCAAGGGATGGTTCGCAGTTACTTGATTGAAAACCGCATCTGCCGTCAGGGCGATGGCGGTAGCAGTGGGAGCGATGACTCATTTACTGTCACTGCCGGTCAGGACAATGTTGATCGCAACGACCCGCGTGCGATGCGTGCGCGTGAGCAGGCGTTGCAAGACCAAGTAATTCGTCGCACCCGTCCTGATTTGGATGTCGGCAGTCCACAGGCAAGGGATGCTTTTGCAAACCTTGTAAGCAACCCGTCACCTGGAATAGCTGCTCAAGTTGCAGAAGTACAAAGCGCAGAGCGTGCTGCCGCAGAACGCCAAGCACGCGGCCCTGTTCTTCCAGCCCCTGTTGTCGCTGCAACTACACCAGTAAATGACAGCGCTGAAATGGCACGACAGCTTATTGAAAACGCTGCCAATGAATCCATTGCCAGCGGCATTGATCGTGAAATCCTCGACAGCGTGCCTGGTGCTGCTGGACGAAATGACGTTGAAAGCGGCTTTTTTGCTGACGCTTATGAAGACCTGTATGGCGGCACAGCACCAGGTACGGGTATTGGTACGCTTTTGGGTTCTGGGCCTTTAGCTGCGTTGACCAACCAGCCAGACCCCGCTGATGCGGCTGCATTTAACATTGGCCAATTGCAACGAATGGTTGGGCAGACAGGCACCGGCACGATTGATCCGAATACTGGGGCAGTGACGGGCGTGCAAGCTGGCCCAGGCACACTGAGCATGAACAGCTTTGGTGGCGTCGTTTACAGCGGCGTGAATGATCCAAACTATGAGGGGCCGTTTGCTAACCTAGTGCGCGGCACTGCTGGTCAGAACGGCGCAGGCGGCGATGACAATGGGTCAAGTGGCCAGCCAATGAACCAACCACCGCCAGCCGTTGACCCAGGGACCACCACGCCAGAACAGATTGATGATCTGGCAATCAATTATCTGCGGAACCCGTATTACCTCTATGGCGGCGCAGGCAACCTGTTCCAGCCCTACGGCTATGCGCCTGGCACAATGGTCGATCTGCTGCAAACGCGCGGCATGACCATGCCTGACCAGGCTGCACCAAATCTAAACCTGTTTGGCAACCCTAGAGATTTTGCATGATTGAAATTGATATGGATCGCGCTGACCAAGCCTTTCAGGCGCTGTCAGAGCAAGAAAAAGAAATCATCCGCGAGGCGCTAGATAGCCCTTTGGCTGGCGTGATGAACAAAATATTCCCAGAAATCATGCAGGCCATTGGCACCTTTAACAAGCCGCGCCGCAAGATGGATGCACAGATGCGCCAGATGGCGGCAGGGATGCTGATGCGATGACCACATATGTATACCGGGACGGCAAGATCGTCCCCAAAGAAAGCGCCGCCCCCAAGGGCGGCGTTTCCATTATGAGGGACATTGAGCCTTACCAAAACATGAAGGATCGTGGCTGGATCACCAGCCGTTCACAGCACCGCGAGTTCCTGCGGCGCAACAACTTTGTCGAAGTCGGCAACGAGCAAAACCACTTACTTAGTTAAAGGACAGAACAAATGCAGCTTGATAGCACTCCTGAAGTTGAGGCAACGACCCCAGCAGCGGAGCCAGCAAGGCCCGAAACCGTAGCCGAAACACTGGCAAAAACACTTCAGTCATTTAAAGGTGAAGCCGAAGAGGCGCAACCAGAAGAAGAGTCTGAAACGCTACCAGAGGCACCGGCCCCTGATGTCCAGACTGATGAGCTTGAAGATGATGCTGATGAAGGTGAAGAGCCAGATGAGGCAGAAGCTGAAGAAGAATTAGAGGCTGAAGAACCAGAGGCGCTGGCCGCGCCTAACCATTGGCCAAAAGATTTTGCCGGAAAGTTTGAAGCGCTTGAGCCTGCTGCACAGCATATGTTCATGGAGCGCTATAAAGATTTAGAAGGCGACTATACAAAGAAAACGCAAGCCTTGGCGCAGTATAGAAAGCGACAGGAAGCGTTTGATGAAATCATGCAGCCGCACAAAGCAGACTTTGAGCGTGCTGGTATGGATGAGGTGGCAGCGGTCAGACAACTGCTTGCTGCCCATGACTATCTGCGTAAAGACCCTCAAAACGCTATCAACTGGCTTGCAAACCAGTATGGCGTGGATGTGGGTGCAGTCGGCAACGACCCAGCACTAGAGGATGAATATGCAGACCCGCAAGTGAAGCAGTTGCAGCAACAAGTTGCCCAGCTAACCGGCTTCATACAGAATCAACAGACACAGCAGCAAAGCCAGGTACAGGCCAGCACGCAGTCTTTGATTGACCAATTCGCAGCAGAAACTGATGCAAACGGCAATCCAAAGCACCCGCATTTTGAAAGAGTGCGCGGCGTCATGGGAACGCTAATCAGTTCTGAAAATGCCAAAGACTTGAACAGCGCGTATGAGATGGCGGTGTATGCCGATCCAGAACTGCGCCAAGAGCAAGTCAAGGCAATGGCCGCAGCACAGTCGCAAGACGAGGTAAAAACCGAAGCGGTCAAGAAAGCGAAGAAAGCAGCCAGGTCAAAAGTCAGAGGCAGTGCAACACCAGCCGCTCCAGCGCTACCAGCCAATGCGTCTATTCGTGACACAATCAATGCGTCAATCCGACAACTGGAAAATGGAAGGAGCTAGCCAATGGCCAGCCCGAATCTTTCAGAAATCGTCACGACCACGCTACGCAATCGTAGCCGGACGCTTTCTGACAACGTGAGCAACCACAACGCACTGTTGCGGCGCTTGCGCGAAAACGGCAATCAAACGTCTGTAACAGGACGCGATATTGTCCGTGAACTTGAGTATGCCGACAATGGGACTGTGCAGTTCTATTCAGGCTATGAGACACTCGATGTCTCACCATCAGACGTTCTGTCTGCTGCCGTCTTTGACTATAAGCAGCTTGCCGGTAACGTCACCATCTCTGGCCTAGAGCAAGTCAAAAACTCTGGCACAGAGGCCATCATCAATCTGCTTGAGGCACGCATCAACGTGCTTGAAAAGTCAATGATGAATAGCTTGAGCACCAGCATCTACTCCGATGGAACCTCGAGCAGCGGCAAAGAGATTGGTGGCCTTCAGCTTATCGTGGCTGATGCAGGCACCGGAACAGTAGGTGGCATCAATTCAAGCACTTTCACCTTCTGGCAAAACGTACAAACCACTGCAACGTCAAGCGCGTTCAGCACCACAAACGTCCAAGCAGATATGAACAACATCTATTTGCAACTGGTTCGTGGCGCTGACAGCCCTGACCTTGTGATGGCTGGCACCAATGCCTACAAGGCGTTTCTGGGTAGCCTTCAGGCCATCCAGCGCATCACCAGCGATGATCTGGCTAACTCTGGTTTCACCAGTGTCCAGTATCTGAACAGCGATGTGGTGTTTGATTCATCTTGTAACACTGACCGGATGTATTTCCTGAACACAGACTATCTGCGTCTGGAAGTTGCTGCATCCCGTGACTTTGTTCCAGGTGAAGCAAAAATGTCCGTTAACCAAGACGCAATGGTGACGCCAATGTTCTGGTCAGGAAATCTGACCTGTTCAAACCGCGCTCTCCAAGGCGTGATTCACACTTAAAGGAAGGAGAACTGTTATGACTATTGCAGCAGTAATGGGGATTGACCCCACAGCAGTTGCTGACACTCCTGAGTTTCAGTTGGGTCAGCTTGGTGCCATCGTTGACGACACCAGCGGCACGCGCATCTACAAATATGTCCAGTATGACACTGGCAGTGGAAGCGTGGCAGCAGTTAGCGGTAACGCCGCATATTACTACACCTTAGATGGCTACAAGCTGTTCAAGGTTACGTCTGATCTGTCCGACTCTATTGAGATCGGTGCAGGCATTCTGCAATCAGCGCCGACTGACGGCCAGTATTGCTGGGTGCAGATCAAGGGCATGGCGACCATGAACGCAGCCCTGACAGCAGGCGCTGACGGTGATCCGCTGACGCCAACTGGTTCAGCAGACGGCAAGCTAGATGTTTCAGCAGATGTGACAGACAACGTCTGTGCCATTGCTGGCGACATCAGCGACAAGGAAATCATCTGCGATTTCCCAATGTAAAACCACGGGGGCGGGGCAACTCGCCCCCTTTTTCTATGCAATCGGGAGGATTGATATGAGCGAAAAGGGCATCTTTTTCGAGCGGGAACTTAACGGCCAAAAGCGTGACTTTTGCCGGATTGAAATTGCAGGCGTGCGGGACATCTGGGAAGGACCAGCGCGGCCAGAAGATTTGCAGCGCTTTCCTGCCGAATGGAAGGCGTACAAGGGCAAAAAGAAAAAGCCGCGCACCAAAGGCACCGGCCTAGCAGAACTTCCAGGCATGACAGAGCCACGCCGGACTGAACTTGAATTGCACGACATTGAAACGATTGAAGCACTGGCAGCAGCAGAAGAGACAACGCTACGCGGTATTGGTGAGCCTTATGTTGAACTTGCCAAGATTGCCACGCTGCAAGTCGAAGCGACAAAGCAAAAAGACGACCTAGTGGTTGAGGTGGCTGTAGCGGCCCAGACCTTGGCAGAAGAGGTGAAACATGAGCCTGCTGACGATAGCGCAAGCAGTAGCTGACTTTACGGGTTTTGAACGTCCGACAACTGTTGTTGGCAACACAGACCCCATTGCACGTCAGCTATTTGCCTTCATCAACCGTGAGGGCAAGCAACTGATGCGCTCAAACAACTGGCCCATTTTGACCAAGGAACACACCTTTAATACGGTCAATGGCACACAGAGTTATGATCTGCCGACTGACTATGATCGTTCTGTTGGCAGCACCATGTACAACCGCACCGATCTGGATCAAATGGTCGGGCCTATCACGCCGCAACAATTCCAGAAAGACAGGCACGGCACTGCATCTGCTGGCATCACGCAAAAGTTCCGTTTCAAGCCATCAAGCAATGTCCTGAAGTTTGACATCACCCCCACACCAACATCAGCCGAATCTATTGGCTTTGAGTATGTCAGCAGTCACTGGAATCAATCCAGCGGCGGCACCTCACAGGCTGCTATGGCGGCAGATACAGATGTCGGCATTCTTGATGAAACACTGATTGAGATGGGCGTCACCTGGCGGTTCAAGCAGAACCACGGGCTGACATATGATGAAGATTTCAGGCAGTACCAGCTTGAACTGCGCCAAGCCATCAGCCGTGCAGGCGGTGCGCCGGTCATCAGTCTGGATGACGCCAGACGCCTACTGGTCAGCCCTTATTCTTACAATTTGCCTGATAGTGGATACGGGGCCGTTTGATGCTGCAAGCGCTGCCGACATCAAGAGGCTACCGCGTCAAGGCGGTTAGCGTGCCAGCCCCTGTGGGCGGCCTAAACAGTCGTGACAGTATTGATGCAATGGCACCAACGGACGCGCTGATCATGTCCAACTTTTTCCCAACTGTGGAGAAAGTGACCTTACGGGACGGCTTCACCAGCTTTTGTACAGGGATCGGCACCGGCAATGTTGAAACACTGGTGGAACACAATGCTGGCGCAAACCGGCAGCTTTTGGCAATCGGTAGCAACGGCACGCTGTACCAGATCGACAGCGGGACAGCCGTCAGCAAGAAAACCGGCCTTGCAAACGGCAGGGCAGAAAGCATTGAGTTTAACAACAACACCATCTTTGTGCCGTCAGGGGCGAACGTGCCTTTTAGCTGGGACGGGTCGAGCGCCAGCGATCTGTCGATCACGCTGTCTGATTCAGTCAACGCAAACACGCTGACCGGCGTTCACGCGCACAAGAACCGCGTCTATTACTGGACTGGCACCAGCCAGAACTTCTACCACAGCGCCACTGTGGACACCTTTACCGGCAATTTTACCAAGTTCCCGGTTGGTCTGGTCGGCACATTCGGCGGCAACATCATCATGATTAACACGCTTACCATTGATGGCGGTGAGGGCGTTGACGACCTTCTGTGCATTATAATGACCAGTGGCGAGGTGCTGCTGTATTCAGGATCAAACCCTGCTAGTGATTTCGCCCTTGTCGGTACGTTCCGCATTGCAGAGCCGATCAATGAAAAACGCGCCATCGCCAAGCTGGGCGGCGATGTCGTCGTGATGACCAAAGAAGGCTATTTGCCTTTGAGCCAGGTCGTACGACAGGACATCGTGGGCAACAAGGCAGCAGCCATATCAGAAAAGATACGCGGAACCGTTATCAGCCAGGTGAAAGCCACAGGCACAACTACTGGTTGGCAAATATTTGTAAGCCCAGACGGCGACAAAGTGATTTTTAATTATCCGACTGGTGACACTGATCCATTCAACCAGCATGTGTTTAACCCTATTATTCGGGCATGGTGCATCTTTGAAAACATGCCTGCCCATGTGTGGGGTCAGTTCAACGGCGATACGTTTTTCGGCAGCGCGTCTGGCGTTGTTTTTAAGGTGGGCGGTGATGCTGATAATGGCTCAGACATTACTGGTGATTTGGCTACGGCTTACAACTATTTCGGCGACAGAGGCGGTGTAAAGCGCTTCAGCAGCGTGCAGCCAATACTGGATGGCGAAACCACAATCGATTTTTCTTTCGGCGTGGGCGTTGATTTGGGATCGCCTCGTGCCATTGAAGTGACCGAAGTTTCATTTGCCTCAAACCTCGCTGCTTGGGATGTGGCCACTTGGGACAATTTTTTCTGGGCTGATACCACGGGCGCTGGCGTGACCAAGCGGCGAAAAGCGGTCAACCGGCTAGGCTACTCAAGTGCATTGCGGATTAAGGTTGCAACCAGCACGCAAACAATCTCGTTTATTAGCGCTCACTACACATTTGCACCAGGAGGGCCACTGTAATGGCATTTTCCGGCGGTACGTTTTCACGCACATTTGATTGCACGACTGATCGTGACAATGGCGTCAAAATCCTTGCATCCAAGTTCGACACAGAACTAGACGGGTTTGCAACTGGCCTTACCACGACCATCCTCAAAGACGGCACGCAGACATGCACGGCTGCAATCCCGTTTGCTCAAGGCATTACCCTGCCTGACAACAAGACCATTGTCCTTGGCACAAACAGTGACATCACAATCCAATATGATGAAACGACGAATGACAGCCTAGAGATTGCAGCCAATGTAGAGGGCGCAGCACTTGGCATCGTGCTGAAGGCTGACCAAGGCGATGACAACGCAGACCAGCACAAGGTCAGCATTGCTGACGGCGGCACACTGACGCTTGGCAGCAAGATCAGCGGCAGCTTTGTCAGCTATCTAACTCACACGCCCAACGCCACAGTCGCAGACAGCACAACGGCTGTTGCAGGCAATCTGACTGTCGGTGGTGATCTGACGTTAGGGTCAGGCGCTGTCATTAGTGAGGCTGAACTAGAGGCCATTGACGGCGTTACAGCAGGCACTGTGACGGCATCCAAGGCTGTCATCGTAGACAGTAACAAGGACATTGCCAGCTTCCGCAATGTGACGCTGACCGGCGAA
>Ga0208666_1001507_pt1 | contig 10267 bp, 14 predicted proteins | sample 5B_taG_FD_184078 | JGI IMG/M metagenome (GOLD analysis project Ga0208666, IMG submission 184078) | Marine viral communities from the Subarctic Pacific Ocean - 5B_ETSP_OMZ_AT15132_CsCl metaG (SPAdes) (version 2) | ecosystem: Environmental > Aquatic > Marine > Oceanic | place: Pacific Ocean...
TCATTTGTCCTGCACTTCTTGCGCAGTATGATTTTCGCCTTTTAGCGGCAGCGGACCCTTTCTTAACTTTACCAGTCACAGCTGTTTTTAATTTTGAACCGGGATTTTTTCTTCTATAGGCAGCGACACCGGCTCGTGTCATACCTGCGCCCTTTTCTGTAGGACGAAAATTTTTTTTATTTCTTGCTGGCATGTTATCTTGCTTTCGCATTTTTAATAACTCCTTTTAAAGTCTTAGCTTGACCAGCGTGTAGTTTAGATGCTTTTTTTAAACCTTTAATTACTTTTTTTATTTTTTTTATTTTTTGTTTTCCCATTATACTCTACCTCCAAATGACATACTTTTTCTTTTTTTTGTAAAAGTTGCGACGTTAGTTGGCTTACCACCCACACCTTGTGCTTTACTTCTTTTCCTTGCAACGGCACTCCGTTTCTGGGAGTCTGTCATGCTTGCTGCTTTGGCAGCAGGGACGCACTTTGGATACTTTCTTTTTGATCCACTTGCAGATTTTCTTCCACATTTTTTAAAACCTCCGTCTTTTTTCTTGGCACCAATGTCTACCCAATCTTGTTTGAACCATTCTTTTAAACCAGCCATTAGTAGACCTTTGTTACTTTTCTTCTATTAGACATGACCTTACCACAACCTCTAGCGATATTGCCGTTTTTAAAACCTATTCTACCACCATCTTTTTTTCCTGCAGGTTTAGGTCCTTTAAAATCTTTTCTTTTTGTACCAGAAGGATCTTTAATTTTACCCGCACAAATTTTACTAGCGTAGGCATTTGCGTATGCCGACGGGTAAACTGCAAATTTTCTTTTTGCGGCTGACTTACCTCTAGGACAAAGTTTAGTCATTATTTTTTCCTCGCTGTCTGTTTTGCACGTTTAAAGTTTGCTGCAGTTGGTGCACCCTTTGCACCTTTCTTTCGCATTTTACCGCCACGTTTACGTTTAGCGTGAATGTTGGCGTATAAACCTGGACCAGCCATTACTTCTTCCTTGCTCTACCACCTTTTTTAGCAACCATTCTTTTTGGGTTGTATCCAAATTTTTTTGCTAATTCGGGTTTCTTTTTAGCTAACTTTGCTAAACCAGGGTTTTTACTTTTACTTATCGCTTTTCCCATTTTATTCTCCTTTATCTTTTAACTTCTTTTCCACAAACAGCACAAACTCTAATGTAAACATCTTCGACTTTTACAGCTACAAAAGTTTTGCAGTTACAGAATAACTGTTTTATTTTTTTAATAATCCACTTGATCATTATCTATTGATCTTGCCTTTTTTCTTCATTGCAGAACCAAATTTACCGTAAGACTCATCTCTCGAAGCTTTTAATTGCTTCTTAGTTCTTTTCTTTTTAATTCTCATAGCAATAGATTCATCTTTTCTATCTTTGTAACCTTGTTTCTTCTTCTTAACTCGGCCACCTTTTTTCATCATAGCACCACCTTCCATGCCCATGTCTGATGGATAATAACCAGATCTCATATCTCGTCTCATCATTCCACCACCCATAGCTTTTGTTCTAGGTTGTGCAGTTTGTGTGTTGTATCTTGAATTTGCCATTATTTTTTTCCTCCTTTAAATGCTCTTCCAAAGCCACGTTTTGCAGCTCCAGTTGCTTTTGCTTTTTTAACTCTTCCACCTGATTTGAAAGTATTTCCTCTGTTTGTTAATCTTCCTCTAATAATTCTATTACTATAAGGATTTAAAATACTAGGAGGAGCTTCTACACCAGTAACTGAATTTGCTCTTCTATTTAAAGTCATACCAGGACTATCAATAGTATTACCCGCTGAATCAATAATTCTATTTCTAGTTCTAAACGTGTTGTTATTTACTTTTAAATCTTCAACTTTAGGTGAAGTAACAATTTTTTCTTTAAACTCCATCATATCAGAACCACTATCATCTTCTGCTGATCTAATTCCAGCATCAATAGCCGCGTTTCTTTTATTTCTTGCAGCAAGCCCTAAACCAATTGCACCTAATAATCCTAAAATTTTTTTGTTTCGTCTTCTAGATTTTTTGCTCATTATTTTTTACCACCATTTTTAAAAATTTGTGTTCCCTTTATACCATATATGCTCGCAACCACAAGGATCCAAAGATTTGTGAACCATGACGGCAGCGACTGGAAATGCTCAAAAAAGACTTTTATCTTGTCCATAGCTTGGACGTCGTCTGAAAAGACCCCATATGCGAGCACCACGATTGGCAACGTGAGAATTATCAAAACCGCCTCATCCTTGTAATCTGCTTGTCTAGCTTCTAGTAATTTTCCTTGGTAAGCTTCCTCACCTCGAGCTTGTCTTTCAGCATGCAATAGCTGTGCGTCAGACATAGCGACTTTTGCCCTCTGCTTGTTAGCATAAATTTTACTTCCAGCAGAAACGGCTAATTTAATTGCCGAGAACCACATGTTAGTACCAAGTAGCCTTTACAGGTTTTTTGTCAGCTCTAAGTCTTTTAGTGCCTCTTACTTCCACAACTTGTGATTCAAAAGGTTTAGTTGCTTCAATAACGATTCCGCCTTGTTGCATACCATCTTTATCAGCACCCAGCTCTGGAGTAACATTTGAGTTTTTATTTTTTTTATTCATAGTTTCTCCTTATATTATCTTTTAGGACCTTTCAAGATCCTTACGTCTGTTTGTTTCATCATGTCATTGACCATTTTAGAATCAATTCCCATTTGTGTTTTTGTTAGCGATGTATCAGCTCTTAACTCTGCTAATTCTTCGTTTTGTTGCAGTTTCTCATCAAACTGTTGTTGACCCATTAACTGTTTTGAACGATCTAAATCAATCTTTTCTTGTGCTTGATCACGTTTTGCAGCGTCATCCATAGCTCTTAAATCAAGTTCTCTTGCTTTTAATGCTGCAATAGGGTCTCCATTAAAGCCACCCATAATTTTATTTTCTTCATTTTTAAATTCTTCGGTCATTTCTGCAATTAATTTAGCTTTTCTAGACTCTAAACTCATAGACATTTGCATAATTTGTTGTTGATACTGAGGATCTTGTTGTAACATTGGGTTTTGTTGCGCCATTTGTTGCATTTGCATCAATTGTTGTATCTCATCTCTAAATTCTACCTCTAATTGCTCTTGTGCCATCAAAGAAATGTGTTCAAAAATGTTTTTTTCGAGTGCACCCATCACAACTGGACTATTTCTAGCAATATTTGTTGCCATAAAGTTTAAATGGGTCGTAATATGCGCTTGATGGTCCTGTCCTTTAAAAGCTTGGAATGGTTTGCCTGACATTGCAAGAATATTTTCGGTTGCAGGGTCCATTGGTTGAGGTTGTTGTGGTGGTGGCAAAATTTTATCGATATTTTTTACACCAATCGCAGTGTACATTGCATGAAACGCTTCATACAAATTGTGCATTTGCGGATTTGACATCGCAAGTTGTAATTCTGTTTGTGCTAAACTAATTCTTTGTGATTGAGAAAAAATATTTGGGTCTGCAACAGGTATAATATCAACTTTGTCATCAAAATCTGCAACTTTAATATTTCTTTGACCACCTACTACATCATAGGGATACTCTTGAGGCAGGTAAGTTTTAAAAACTCCAGCTAATAATTTAAATTCGCTCTTCATCGCCACATACAATCTTTTGTGTATGGCTGACATGACTCTGGAACCACGTTCTAAGAGAGCAATGGTCGTACCAACAGCTGCTTGTTGGTTGCCGTCTCCGACCTGCATGTCAGCGATGGCGGCAAATCGTTGCCCTGCACTTACCACAATACCCATCAACTGTAATAAAGTTGGTGACGGTTCTTTAAATGGTAATGGCATAAATGCATCTTTGATACTTCCTCCAGGTGCATCTACATCTCTGAATTCTCCAGGTTGAATTGCTTGTGCTTCATCTCTAACTCTGATTCCACGTTGTTTAAATCCTGCTGGTAAATTACTTAAAGTTCCTGCGTCTAGTAGTTGACGTAAAGCAGTAGTTGCCGTTCGTGACAAACCACCGATCATATGTATTAATCCAAAACCATAAAAACCCATTCCAGGTAAAAATTTAAAATGTACAAAATAATCTATTTTAGATTTTGTTGGATCTTCTGCTTGGAAGTTTCTTCTTATTGATAATATTTCTCTGCTACCCATTTCAAGAGTTACAATGTATGGAAGTTTAATTCCTGTCGGTTCTCCTGCTGAGTCTTTATCTTCAAAACCTTCTAAATCTAAGTCAGTATGTATTTCTAAAATTGTAAATACATCTTCATCTCTAGTTTTCTTTACACCTTCCAATTCTCTTTCTTTTTTTTCTACTTCTGTTTCTTCATTGTACCCTGGTGTTAATTCTATGTCTTTGTAAAAACCTGAAACTTGTTTTTTTCTAACTTCGTTTTCAGACATTTTAATCATGTGAATAACAGACTCTGCATCTTCTAAAGAAGTTGCAGTGTAGGGTACTACTAAATCATCAGCCGGTACAAATTTAGACACGGCTCTGCCAAGTAGTTCATCGTAATAAACTTTCTTGAACGCAGAGCCGGCAAGAGGGAGATAAAAAAGCATTTGATCGAACTCGGGTTCATACTCCTTCATCACATCCATGAGCTGATAGTTCATGAATTCTTTAACTCTGTTTGATTGATCTTCTCTGGCTCTATCTGCTAGTCCAACTATTCTAGTATGCACTGGACCATTAGCCGGTAATAATTCTTTGTAAGCTTGTGCTTGAAATTGTGTTACTGCTTCTGCAAGAACAGGATGCGTTGCACCACTTGCTCCTTGAAAAGGCTGAGTTGGATTTTCATATTTAAATCCTAAAAGATCTAAACCTTTTGTATAACTATCTTCCCAATCTTTTCTAGAAGATTTATATTGATTGTAGTTTGCTGCAAGTTCAGAACCTAAACTACCTAAAACATTGTCTGGTAAAAGTTCTGCTAAGTTATCAAAATGAGATTCACCACCACCTGCATTAACTGCTTCTGGATCAAAATTAATTGTTGCACTACCGTCTTCTTCTTGAGTTACTTGTATATCATCTGGTCCAACTTGCTCTTCAATATTTTCTTGTTGAGCCTCAACAATTTCGTCTTCTCCAGGTACTTTAATTTCAGTCTCTACGTTTGGTAGGGCTTTGTCTATATCTGCCATTTATATTCTCCGAGTTCGTTATTGTTGTAACCTGTTTTGTGGGAACATTCAACCCCTGTGAGTCAGGCCCTTTTAAAGGTGGAATTTCTTTCCATTTAACGTGTTGCATATTTACCACAAGAGTTTTATTCTTCACTAAACATACCTCTCTTATTCCTGTAATCATCAAAAGTTTCATAACCACTAATACCCAGTGATAATGCTAGACCGGGTAAACCAAATCTACGTGATACAGTTTTTAATACACTTGGACTAATTCCAAGTCTCATAGTTTTTGCAATCGCAGGACTTAATCCTTTTGTTGCAAATTCAGTTGCAGGACCTGCAAATGCTGCACCCATATAATTAAATGGGTTAGTTGCAATGTCGGTTAATGAATCTCCTTGTTGTATTTGACCTGCAATAAACAAAGGCTCAGTTGCAAGTAACCCTGCAGGAGTTCCAAGAGTTGCTAATCCTCTTCCTAAAGTTTTTAATGCAGTCTTTGTAATTCCAGATGGTTCTTTTCCAAATCTTTTAGATGTTGCAGCTTTAATTGTAGAAGGTGCAACGGCTGCCGTACCTGCTACAGCTGCACCGCCTAATGCTGGTAATTGATAATCTAATATTGCAGGACTCTCTTCTGGTGTATCATCTAATTTTCCTGTTACCATATCGATTAATAAATTTTTTTGTTGATTCTCATTTGATAAATAAGTTGATGGATCGTCGTTCATAAATTTTTTAACAAGACCCGCGGCTAATGCACCACCTGCTGCAATCGCTCCATACTTACCAGCTCCTTTTACAAAGGGACGTTCTAAAAATTTTGTTGCTGCAGTTTTTAAAGTGTTGGGAGCTGTGTCTATTTTTTCAATCTGTCGTGTGACTGTTAGAGGATCATTATCAAATGCAAACTCCATTTGTCTTGCACAATTACTTCCGGCAGCGTAACCAATTCTTCCACCTTCAGCTCTAAATATTTGACACACACCGCCTTCATTAGTTCTGGCAGCTTTTAATAATTTGTTTTTAAAAAATAAATCTAAGGTTTTATTTTCAGGAATATCTAGTTTTAATTTATCAAGAGAATATCTTTTATCTCTGATTCCTACAGTTTTTTGATCTAGACTAGAAAAATATGCATTAGAGTGCGCAGCATTTTTAGTGTATTGTTTTATAGAACCCTCATCAGTGAGTAAGTCTAATGTTGGAGTCTTGTCTATAAGACCAACCTTTTGACCAAATTTAAAATCTATATCATCTAAATAACCTTTACCTTTAACCTTAGTTCTATCATTAAAATCTTTTCTAAGATCTTCTATTTCAGATCTCAAAGACTTTTTTATATCTACATCTGTTTCATTATTATATTGGTAAACTAATTTTATTAATGGCGTATCGAACTGAGTATTTTTAAATTGATTAAAAGCTTGGGGAACATATTGGGCTTTTAACATAAAATTTTTAGGATAAAAACTTCCTGTGTTTATTAAAGCTTGAGGTGTAGAATGTTCTAACACCATGGCACTTCCTTTTGTAAGATTAGGAAACTCTGTTTTTAATTTTTTAAATACAGTCATTCTATTTCGTTGAATAGTTTTAAGTGCAGAATCTAATCTAGCTCTTTCCGCATTTGGTATGTCTGTTTCTAATTTATCAATAATATCTTGCTCTAGTGTTCTAAACTGAAACGCTTCGTATAATTTTTTATTAAAATCAAAACCCTTGTTTTGTAAATATTTACCTGCAGCAGAATCTGATCTAATTTTGTTTCTACCTAAAAAATTAGATGTTGCTTTTACTAACGCTTTATTCTCTTTTAATAATTCTTTCCTATCAACATCTGTTAGATAAAATTTAGATGCCATCTCATTTATATTTACAAAATTAGGATTGTTTTCTAAAAGTTTAACGGCCATCAAAGATTTAATTTGTTCAGGGTGCCTTGGAAAATTACCTGTCATCTTAAATCCTTCGGTTATTTCATAATTTCTTGGTAGTTGAAACTTACGTCCTTTTAAAAATTCGTAAGTCTGGTCTGCTGTTTTAGAAAATCCTTCTGGAACGCTAGTGTATTTTTTATCTTTTGTAAAAAACTTTACGGCATCATCATATAATTTAGATGGACCATTACTGACTTTATATTTTGGGTCTTTTGAATTTTTATCAATAAATCCTAATAAATCTTGAGAGTAACCTTTTTTAACTTCTATAAAGTCTGTCATTTTTTGTGACCCTGCTTTAGCTGCGTCGGCTCTACTTAAAGGAGCAATAACAAAAGGTTTTCGTTTATTATATGCAGCTGCTAAATCTTTTAAACCTTGTTCGGTTCTACGAAAAAATTGTGTTTTTTTACCTTTGTAATCTGGAGATATGTTTGATGGTTGTCCAAACTGTAGTCTAAAATACTCAACTCCATTTTCAACAATAGGATAAATCCCTAATCCAGGAATTTTATTTTTTATATATTTATAGGGGTCCATTAGACCTCCAGGATCTTAGCTAGGCCACCACTTTTAAAATCAATAGGTTTACCTAATCTCATTAGTATTTCTCTAACGCCGTCTGGATAGTCGTCTGGGTTTTTTAAAACTTGATTTAACATTTTAAAATATTCTGTTTTTTCTTTACCAACTAAAGATTTGTCTGTTGCTAAACTTTTAAATAAATCTGTTATGTCTTCTGCTTCGATACCGTATTTACGAATAGCTTGATAACCTGCTTTACCGAGTCTTCCTATACCACCTGCAAAAAATCCTGCACGTCCACCATCAGCCATTTCTTCAATAAACCTTGCTGTTAGTCTATCGAATCTTGGATCAGTTGGACGTAGACCATTCGCATCTACGACATTGTTTAAAACTCTTTGTGTAAAAATTACAATTTCTTCGGAGCTTGCACCAGATGGTAATGCTTCTAAAATTTTTGGACCAAAATATTTATTAACTAATGCTAAAGGGTCTCCAGCAATTCCACCGCCACCTTCTGTAATATATTTAACATCAATCTCCTCTATAATATCTGAAAGGTTTGTTTGATTAGGATTTTCTTTTTTTAAAGCCTCTACTAAAAATTCTCTAGCTGTTCCACGTTTAGCAGGACTGCCACCTTTGTTAGTCATAACTGTTCTGTATTGTGCAGCAAGTTCTGGATCAGATTTTGCAAGCTCCTTAATTGTTCTTGCAAATCCTTCAAAGCCTTGTTCAACCGGTGCTGCAATATCTTCTGGTCCGCCACGTGAACCTGGAGGTGGTAGATCATCTGTTATTCTAGGTGGTAAATCTTGTATGTCTTCTATATTACGCTCAGGTACATCTATGTTTTTTAATTTTTTTAATTGAGCTGCTTCTTCTGGAGCAACATAACCATAGTCATCTGCCATAAGTCTAAGTGATGCTAAACCTTCTTGATCTAGGTTCCTGGTCCCTGTTGCCATATCCGTGATGTTTGCTGGGGGTGCTGGTGGATTATAAAACTCATCCATCTTCATCATGTTAGTTAAAAGTTTGTTAGCTTGTACGTCGTTTAATTTTTCAGCTGTTGCAAACCCAACCGAACTTTTTAATTCTTGTAATGCTTTGCTTTTAGATATTGCACCTAATGCCTCTATGTTTAAATCCATGTCTAGGAAAGGCTCTGAGGACTTACCGGTTCCCATAAAATTGACATTGGACCGGGTACCAAGGACATCGGACAAGTTTCCACCCAATTTAGAATAGAGTTTAATGATTGCGTCGATAGTTTGTTTTTTAGCCATAATACTTTACGTGTCCTCTTACAATAGGCTCGTCTTGATAGTCTTCAGGATGTCGAACCAAACCACCCTGTCTAATTCTCATAATGGCCTGTGTCGTACTATCGACATAGTCATCATATTCTCCAAATGGAAAAGCTGCACATTCTTCTACAACTTCCTGTGCAAAATGCTCATGCATAGGAGCCCATATTTTTCCACTCTCAAAGAGCGGAGCTACGGAGTTTAATCTTGTATGTTTATCATTTCCTTTTGAGGGTGTAAAGTTAATAACCGGAATATCCATCTGTCTTAATTCATGGGTCAGAGGTAGTCCAGAAGCTTTTGCTTCCACAATTACCATATCAGGATTCCAGTCTCGATACTCTTCTAATGCTACACGCCGAAGTTCTGGAAAATCATACCGGTCTTTAAATGCATTAAGCAGTATTATATTTTGCCCTGATTCCTCAGTCGTGAATACTCCCCACGTGGTTATGGCACTAAAGTCAGATGTGGTTTTTTTAGTAAATGCAGTATCGTAAGATTGTACAATATAATCTAATGGTGGTGGATACTTGTTCGTCCAGTCACGCCACCAATCTCTTTTGAGGATTGCACCTTCTTCAGAAGTCGGGTTCTGCATATATTGGGCCAACCAATTGCTGACTGGAATAGATGCTTTAGTTTTAAGTAATTCTTCACTGGTCCAAAATTCTGGCCACACAGGTTTTCCTGTTGGTAGGATTGCTGGTAGTTCCACAACTTCCCATTGATCACTGCCTTCCTCACTTTGTGCTTTTAATAATTGACCGGTTACATCTTTAGTTGACCACCTGGTCATTACAATAACGATAGCACCACCAGGCTGTAAACGCTGACGTGGACCAGCTGTGTACCAGTTCATTGCTTTCTCAAAAGCTTTACCATCTGCGCGAACATCTTGTTCTTTGTGCGGGTCATCAATAATTAATAGATCAGCACCACGACCTGTGATTGCTCCACCAACACCAGCTGCAAAGTATTCTCCACCTTGATCAGTTTTCCATTTCCCTGCTGCCTGACTATCTTCTTGAAGTCTAGTTGTAAAAAGTTCTTTGTACTTTTCTTCATCAACTAAATTTTTAGTCTTACGACCAAAGTCAATAGCAAGGTCTGCTGTGTGTGTTGCTTGAATAATTTTTAATTTTGGATTCTTACCAATCATCCATGCCGGGAGTAAGTATGAGGCAAACTCCGACTTTGTGTGTCTTGGCGGCATGTTTATGATTAGACGTTTAATTTTCCCATTAGCGAGATCATTAAATTTTTTATTAATAATTTTATGATGGGACCCCTCTATAAACTCAGGCCACACATACTTAACAAAACTTAAAAAATTTTTTGTAATATTTGGACGGGCTTCGTCCAATGCTA
>Ga0208666_1001508_pt1 | contig 10260 bp, 8 predicted proteins | sample 5B_taG_FD_184078 | JGI IMG/M metagenome (GOLD analysis project Ga0208666, IMG submission 184078) | Marine viral communities from the Subarctic Pacific Ocean - 5B_ETSP_OMZ_AT15132_CsCl metaG (SPAdes) (version 2) | ecosystem: Environmental > Aquatic > Marine > Oceanic | place: Pacific Ocean...
TGTGATTCAATTTTTTGTAACGCTGATTTTTTTGCCATTATGTTCTACTCGCTATTACCTTTTCAGTCGGTGATAGTAACGCTTCTTGGTTACGTGTCAAGTTAGTTTGTGGGTCTTTTTGTTGCGTATTACTTGCCATTTGTACTGGCATTGGTGTGTTTGGTAATGGTGGTGTTTGAGGTTTACTTGTAAAACCAGGTGAACCAGGTAGTACTAAATCTTTTATTTTACTAGGTAGTTTTTTAATATTTTCTTTAATAAATCCGTCTTCTCTAACCGGTTTACCTTTATCATCGTAAATTAATCTGCCTTGTTTATTTGTTTTATATTTTTCTTCGTCAGGATAATAACCACCCTCATATTTTTTAGTTTCCATGTTAAAAGTTTCAGGAAAAAATTCCATACCAGTATATGCAGATTTAATTTCATCTAATTGTTCTCTTGGAAATACAAAATCTTCATTTGTACTGTAAAGAAATTGTTTATTGTCTTTGTTAAGTCTTTCCATTTGATCATCAACAGCTTGAACTTTACTTTTAAATCTAGGTTTAGAATAGTTAACAGGTGTAAATACTCCGTTTAATAAATTTCTAATTGTTTTTTTAGGTGTTCCAGATTTTTTCATAATTTCATATATTCTGTCTTCATCTAAATCTAATAATTGTAAATCTTTAATTCTGATGTACATATCTTTTTGTATTCTAAATGCTTCTTTCTGCATTTCATTAAATGTTTTTGCCATATCATTAGGTGTTTTGCTTGCAAAGTTTTTTACATCATAAAAACCTTCTGTTTCATCGACAGCTCTTAATAATCTATTCATTGTAGATGTAAAATATCTAAGGTCTTTCTTAACATCAATTCTAATGATCCGTGTTCCAGTAAACAAGGCCAATAGTTCATCAAACAAATTCATAGGTTTACCACCTTTTGTTAAATCGTTTGATAATGCGTCGCCTATTTTTTGACCACTTGATACAATACCAGGTTTAACTCCATCTAATACATATGCTAATGATTTAATAAATTTATCTCCAAGATTATCTGATTGTGTGTACACAGATCCACCACCATCTTTTTTACCATTTCTTACGGAGACATCTATAAATCTATCAAAACCTATAGGCTCAGATATAAACGGTTCTAAAAACTTTAATACAGGTCCATCTTCTGCAAACATTAAATTCATTACAAACTGTTCTGTTTCTTGTGGATTTAAATTTTGTTTTTGTGCTTGTGCAACAGCTGCTTCTAAAGGTTGGTATAAACTATCGTACGGACTAAAATATGAAAAATTAATTGCAGCACTTTCACCATCTTTCCATCCCTTAACAGCTAACAGGTTTGAGGTTGCATCCCATGATGCAGCAGACGATCTTTTGTATGCATCCCACTGCGAGCTTGTTGAGTTAGTTAAAAACTGTGCAATTTCTGTAAATCCTTTTCCAATAGCATAACTAGTTAAAAATGCACCAGTCAATCTTCTTATACCCATTTGTTGAATAGCTCTGTTGGGGTGTGCTGCTTCTTTTAAACCTGTGCTAATAATATTGGCACCTGTTCTAAGTATCTCTGCTGGAAAAGATATGAAGTTTCCAAGTGGTATCTTTCTTAGTTCTTGAATAACTGGAGGTACTTTACTGTATGTTGGATATGTATTTCTTAAAAGATAAGCTGATGCTTCATCAATAGCATCATTAAATGTTTTCTTTTGACCAGTTACTGTATTTATTGGATCAAATTCTTTACCCATATATCTAAACCATTCTTTAACTTCATCTAAATTTTTTAATGCCATGTTAAGTTGAGATTTACCGTACTCCCAACCAAATTGTTTCCAAAGGTTATCACCACCTGCGTACAGTCTTGCCACTTTATCAGTGGGTGCCATCTTCATTAATCTGTCAAACAAAGCATCGGTTGTGTTTATTGAACCATCTTTTATATTTTGAAGAACAGATTTTAATTCTGCAGCTACGACGTTTTCATCCCAAACACCAAGTCTTACTAATTTTTCTACGTAGTTGTTAAACTCTACTTCGTCAATTTTATTACCTCCTGCTTTAAATATATCTCTTGCAACAATTCTCATTGCATCTGTAACACTAGCTTTGCTACCAACATGACCATTCATTAAAGCAAAGAAAGAAGCTGAAGTTACGTTTCTAACTTGTGTTTGTGGTGAGTATAATGTTTTACCAATCTGTACACCAACTTTAGCTTGTAACGCGTGACGATAAAAAGACATCTGCACTAATTTATCTAAGGTGTTGCCTACACCTGCAAAAGATTCTACGTATTCTGGTGATGCATATTTATTTAATAATCCTGATTTCATAATACCTAGTCTTGGAACGTTTGTTATTTTTTGTGCATTAAGAACTCCTGCGTTTCTTGCATCTTCTAAACTATTAAATAACCAACCATTTTTTATTCCAGAGTTTGCAATGTAATCTGCTGCTCTTTTGTTTGCCATAGATGAAATTGCTTCTGCAGTAGTGTAAGAAACAGATGCTTTTAAATTTCTTTCAGGACCCAATAAATTTTTAATTTCATTAGGTAATTCTTCTCCTGTTTTTAAAAATCTAAGTTTATCGTTTTGTAATATTTTACCACCAATTTGTCTTAGTTGTGCTAAAGGAGATCTACCCTCAGCTTTACCCACTCTTAGTATATCTTCTGCATGCATTTTAGCAGATTCTCTGTAAGCTTTTTCTGCTGATAATTTTGGAAAAGAAAATCTTGCAGATTCTTTTAAGTTTGTATTTTTTTTAATTACATTTTTAACTAAATAATCTACAGCTTTATTCATTACTTCTTCAGGAGGTGCATATTCAGGATTTCTAAATGTTTTAAATGATCTAACTAAATATTTACCTATGTTATCAACTTCTATGTTAGCTAAACTTTTTGCAAGTTCATCGGCTTCTTTACCTTTGGGTAATACTTTTTTAAATTCAGTTATAATTTTTTTAATGTCAGTAGTTAAATCTTTTGTCAGTGCTTGTAGTTCTTTAGGTAAATCAGTTAATTTTAATTGTCCTTTTACTACTGCATCGGCATCTCCTAAAATATTGTTAGCTATTTCTTTAACTTCATCTGCAAAATATTTTTGCATAGGTCCAGAAGTAGTTCCTTTGTTGTATTGATTTTGAAATTGTTTAGCTAGATTGTATGCAGTTTTTTCTAAACCTTCATAAGTTCTATCTATTTTTCTAGCTCTTCCTTTTATATAAAGTTGCACTGCTTCTGATACACCTTCAATATCTTTAGGTTGTTTACCATAAGATCTAAAATAAGATAAAAAGTTATCTAAATTTTTAACACTTTGATTTAATGTATTAGGATCTGTTACTGATTTTAATCTCCAATCTTTAAAATCAGGTAGCTGTCTAACTAAACCAAGTTTTTTATCTTTGTAACTTTTCATACCGGATACAATTAATGGAGCAACAACTTTACCTACTGTAAATCTTCCTGCTTTTTGTAAACCCTCTGCCGCTTCTTTTGTTAATGGCGCTACCATTTTACTACCCAATAATAATTCTGCAGGTCTTACTAAACCTTTATCAATTCCTTTCGCACCTAATTGTGCTGCACCTAAACCAAATCTATTAGATAAAAATGGAGACAGACCATACTTATAACCAAGCTGTGTAAACTTACCAACTAATGGAAAACCACCACCAATTAAAGTTCCTTCTGCACCATATTTAACTTTATTTCTAAGTTCGGCTGCAGCTTTTTTTCTACCTCTCAACCCTTCTGTTTTTTCTGGTTCTACAAAAAAAGATTCTCTGCCGGGTTCTGATGCTAAAAAATCTGTAACACCTACAATTGTTGCACCTTCTGTTGCTCTTGATGCAACTTGACTAACTTTTCTAAGCTTACCACCTTTAACAGCATCAGCTGCTTTTTTCATTCTAACAACTGCAGGTATTCTTCCTGTAATTTTTGCAATAGCTGTACCAGGTATACCAAACTGTGTAAGGATAGATACGAGTTCTCCTCTCCATGTTTCAGGACGCGTAGGTTCATTTTCAGCTAAAGCCTTGTCAAACTTAGTCATGAAGTCTGTGTTTGCTAAAAGATCTGTTCCTGCAAATAATAGTGAGCCTAAACTATTTTGTAAATCATATACACCAGAACTAATACCTTTTGCTATTTCATCTAAGCCAGTTGTATAATCTCTTTCTTGTGTAATCTCTTCATTATTAATTCTAAAGCTAGGAGCTTTTGCATCAGGAAGTTTTTTTAATTGTTCTTTAGGACTCTCTAATCCCATTATTTTATTTGCTAGTCCTTTAGTAGGATTAAACGTGTAATAAAATTCTAAAACACTTTTAGGATCTGGCATAGCCAAATACTTCACAGGTTTTTTAGGTTCTGATTGTGTTGCTAATTCGCTTTGTATTTTAAGTTTGACTTGATCTAAGTCTAAAGGTTTAGGATCTCTTATCTCTATGTCAACCGCTTCATTGTCTTTGACATCTTTTAGAAATCGTTCGTAGGCTGTTTCTGCCATGTTACGCTCCTGATGGTAATACTAAATTAACGCTATACTTTTGGTTAAACTGACTTACATCTTGTTGAGTTGAAATCATTGCAAAGTCTTCTAATGCTTCTGCACTATTAGACATTAACATAACAATGTCATCTGAAATTTCTCTTGGTAATCTTGCTCTTAATTGATCAAAGCTTATAGGGTTATCTGTCATAGTTTGAGGTCCGGGGGCCATGGTCTCTGTAACTTGTTCCTCTACCATTTCACCTTGTGCATAACCTATTCTACCACCTTCGGCTCTAAATGTTGTTTCAATTACTTTTCTCATTTGTTGTAAAGCATCTATTCTTAATTGTTCATTTGATTTATCACCGCCATATTTTTCACCGCCAGCTATATTATCTTGGTTTAATAAATCCTTAACAATTTTACCAAACAACATTTCTCCATCATTAGATTTTACAAAAATATCTAATGTTGCTTGTGTGATAGGATCTTTCTTTTGAATATTGTTAAGCGTTCTTTCCATAATATCTATGTTCATTTTATCTTCATCAGTGGCAGTACCATCTTCTACTTTAGATCTTAAATCATATAATTTAGGAACTACATCTTTTATTACTTCAACTTTTTGTAATTCAACACCTGATGTATTACCAGTTTTCTCCGCTAATATATCTGACTGACCTTCAATTAATGTTTTAAACATGTCAGATCTTCTACCTTCTAAATTTTCTTTTTGTTGTTCCATTAACAATTCTTCTTGAGATCTTGCGTCTTGAAATCTTTTAAATGGATCTTTAGCTGACGCTGCAACTGTTTCAAATATGTTACTACCTGCTGGTCTTGATGCAATATCTAAACCAAAGTCAATTAAGAAATCATTAAATCTACGTTTAGGCGCGCTTGTTGAAGCACTTGGCGTATACATTTGATCAGCCATTGTTTTTAAATCACCAAGACTTGCGTTTTGTAATGCTTGCATTACATTTTGATTCATGTCTATGCCGGCATAGCTTCCTGGTCCATCGACCATGCCTCTTTTAGGTGTGCTTAATCCAGATGTAATTCCGCCTTCAGCAGATCCACCTTTTCTAAACATAGGTCTTTTGTATATGTTATTCATTATTTTGTATTTACACCTCTTAGATAGTCACCGTAGTTTCCTAGTAATCCTCCACCAACTGATGCTATTCCTAGTGCAGTTTGCAACGGTGTAGGGTTAGGTGTTACCATAGATTGATATTGTCCAGGTGCTCCAGATGCAATACTTGCTACACCTGTTTGTTGATAACCTAGTCTTTCATATGGCTCGTATGCTTCTAGTCTATTTGCTTCTCTTTGTGCATCTAGAACTGCTTGTGCTTGTGACTGTTGACCCGCGCCCGCTGATCTTAAAGTATTTACATCTGCTCCATATAATTGTGGAACTTGTTGAGCTAAAGCTTGTTGTTGACCAAAAGCTTGGTTAGCTAATTGATTAGCTTGTGTGAATCCTTGTTGTAATAATCCTGATTGTAACAGTGCTCTGTTCATATCAGATTTGTTTTGATACTGTGCTCTCATTACACCTTCTCTACCTCCACCTAAATTACCAGACATTGCAGCTCTATCTGCTATACCCTGTAATCCTTGTGCAGCTTGTGTGTCATACTCTGAAAGTGTTGCATCAATTACATCTTGTTGATATGGAGACATAAAACTTTGATAACCTTGTGGTCCTGAGTATGCTCCTGCTTGTGTAATATAAGGTGAGAATGCACCAATACCTTGGCCTTGTGTTGTAGCCATTGTGTAAGCATCTTGTTGTGCTTGATCTTGACCAGCAACTTGCGGTGCAAATCTTGATGTATCTAATGGCGCAGCAGTTAACGCTGTTAACTGTTGTCCTAAATCTTTTTGTAGATCTTCCACATATTGTGGTGGAAGCATTTGTGTTTGTTGTACAGCCATTATATAACCTCGCTTAATCGTTGTGATGTTGCAAACATATCTCTAGCGCCAGCCATTCCTTGTGACTCTTCAGATACTTGTCCACCTTGTTCTAAATGTTTCATCATGTTTTCCATAACTTCTGCTCCCTGATCTATATCTCCACCACCTGCGTTTCTAACAGCATCTGCAGTAAATACAAACTCATTTACACTTAATCTTGCAGGTACATCGTCAGCTTTTTCTTTAGCTCCTAGGTCTACAAAACCACCAGTGTTTCTGTAGTCTTTTTCCATACCACCAAGGTCCATGATCCCACCTTCTGCTTTACTGTTTTTATTTCTATTATAAAAACTTAAATATGTTCCATGATTTTCATTCATAGAGGCTGCATCAGGATTTGTTTCATATGTTTTTACCCATCCTTTATAGTTAGGATCTTTAGAATAATCTTTACTACCTTCACTAAACCCTATTCTACCACCCATAGCCATAATAGCTGTATTCTTAGATGCTTGTGTTCCAAGATAAGGATATTTAGCTCTAAGTGCTAATAATTTTTCACCTGTTTCATCTTTAAATGCTTCTGTTACTTCTGCTCTAATACCATCTATATCTAATCCTTCACCTCTTTCCATAATAGCTGATTCTACTTCTTGTGGACCACCACCTAATAATTTTGTTCCAAGAGCTAATGCACCGCCGCCTACAAGGATTTTGCCTAATGTGCTTTCAGGAATTAAATTTGAAACTTTACTTGTAATGCTTTCTAAAAAACCTGGCTTTGTAGCTACTGTAGCCATGTCAGCTCCTCCACCAGATTGTTGATAAATATTTCTACCTACATCACTTTTTTCAAAACCTGGCTTTTTAGATTCTAAAAATTTATCAAAAAATCTCGCATTATCTCCTGTAGGTTTACTAAAATAGTTTCCTATTCCCCCACCTGTTGTTGCTCCAGGCATTTTTAAACTCAATCCTTGTTGTAAATCTGCTCCACCTAAATATCTAGCACCTTGACCTAAACCATAAGTCATCAATCCTGATTTAAGTGATGAACCTATTCTACCTGTTTGATCAAAACCACCTATACCTGCCATTAAACCTGCTGCTAGTGGATTGAAAGGTGCAACAAATGGTGCAGCCTTAACTGCAATCTCTGCTACTTCATTTGGTATAATGTTTCTAATTTTCTTTTTTAATTTACTTCCGAAACCATATTGTTTTCTACCATCTAGACCCATGATACCACCATACGCTGCCATCTGTCTGTCAGGTAAAGCTGGTCCTGTTGGTTTAGGTTGAAAAGGATTAACTGGTTTTGTTGGATCTTGTGGTAATGGATTACCACCTGACATCTGTCCTTCGGCCATTGCTTGATCTAAAAATTGTTCAAGAGACATAGGTTCAAGACCTTGCTCTAACATGTCATTAACATACTTAGAATATTCTTCTTCTAGTTGAGCCATCATCATTTGCTCCATCTCTTGTGGAGATTTAGGACCTTCATTACCACTATACTTTATAGATGGTGCGTTAGTCTCTAGCTCTTCTGAAATTTGTATATCTTCTATTCCCATGGTTTTGCTACTTTACTTGGTTTTTGCGAACAAATCAAGAGCTGGCATGATGACTTTTACATCCCGCCTTACGTTTTCTTCAGGAATATTAGCAGCTTTTAAAGCTTCTTCATCCTTGTAAACCTCTCCTGTTTTTGCATTGCTTATTGTTGTTATAATTTTTTCTGGTGTTAAATGTATTTCTCTCATTATGTTGTTACCTCTTTCTTAATATTTAGATAGCTAATAGCTACATCAAACGAGTCTGATGTGCTTGCTTGTACTGTAAAGGTTTTACCACCTTCTACTATTAGCGGTTGGGTTAATAATTCTGTTGTAGTATTGGCTGTTAATTGTGCTGATTTTATAGCTGTAATACTATTGTTTATAATAGTCACTGTTGGTGTACCAGCTGATGTAACTAATATTGATTTAATAACAATAGTTTCATTAACTGCAGGAACACTAGCACCTAGTGGTGTAAGTGCGCTACCGCTTGTACTGTTATCTATACCTACAAATTTATATTGGTTTACTACTGCCATTAATCTAAAAAGAAACTTCTAGCTTCTATCTCCTGTTTTAATTCTTCTTGAAATGTAGTATTTAATTTCTCTAACACCGCATCTAAATCTCTAACCAAAGACTGTGCCACATCTTCCTCATACTCTGAGCTTGCTCTAGTTAATGATTGTACTATCTTTGCCATTATATCAATCTTTGTTCTACTTGTCTTAATACTTCTTTGTTAAATTCAGGTACATTTATACCAGCATTGTTTAAGAAATTTTTAGCAACTCCATCTCCGTTGTAATCAGCAAACTCAATATCATTAATAAAGATTCTTCGACCCGTTGTGTCTAGTGAGTAGACAACTGGTATCTTATCAATCTTGACGGACAGTGGACTATCTTTAACCATAATAAATTTACCGTCTTCTTTAACAAAGTGACTACCTGCAACGGTAACACCTTTGTAATCATGTATTTCGTCAGATGCTTTAAATTGAAATACACCTGTAACCTCTCCGCCTTTAGTATCATCACCCAATTGAATATTTTTAATTTTCTTTTCACTACCATCAGCCATTTGAATAGGAGTGCTTGGATCAAAACAAAAACCACCATATCCACCTTCTCCCCCACCTTTATCACCTTTACCAGCATTTCCTGTTTCACCTTGATAGTCAGCACCAGACATTGTTACACCATCTATATTTACTCCAATACCTGATCTGTCTATAGCTTCATTTTTAGCGTCTCTATATCCTTTTCCACTAAAACCTTTACCTGATGTAATTCTATCTTCAAAATAACCTACTTTGTCTTCTAACATTTGATCATAATCATTAGTTCCAAACATAGACACTAAATTTTTTCCAGCTAATGGTCCTGATGTAATTTGATTACGATCATTTAACATTCCTCTGTTCTTTAAATCTGTTATTTGACTAGCAAGATTAGGATTATAATTTTTTGAACCCGGTCTTGTAGGATCAAACGCTCTACCTAACATTAAAGCTCCACCCATTAAAAGTCCAGGACCCAACATACCACCAAGTTTTCCACCCATTAAACTGTTTATACCTTGATTAAGTCCTGCTTTTTTAGCCATGTTTCCTAAATCAAAAGTATTACCACCTAAACTAATTGCATACTTAGGATTTTGTGATTGTTGATCTATGCCTAAAAGTTTAGCAGCATATTCAAAACCATATTTAGCTGCAAGTGATGTTAACAAAGCTTCCATTATCGTCTTCCTCCAGCTTGTATATCTAACCTAAAAGTCCCTAACTTCCAACTAGTATCTACTGCAGTGTTGGATATTGTAAGAGCTATAGCTCTACCTCTAGCACGTGTGTCTACTTTATCTGTACTTGTTGTTACTGTAAAAGGACCAAGTGATGAGCTAGCTGCTGTATCATTTGGATAATTTCTTAAATCTAATTGTATTATAGCGCTTCCTTGTTGTGCAATAAAATCTGGTATAATTCTACTAACTCTCATAATGTTTTCACCATCACCTCTAAGATCAGCCATGTTAGTTGCAGCTCCTCTGACAACTTTTTGTGTAATATCATAATCTCCTGATGTTATATTGGCTGGAATTGCAACAGCTGTAGTTGCTGCTTCTTGTTGGTTAACTCCTGTTTCGTGTTCAAAATAAACTGTAGTACCATCTGTATTACCACGAACATCAAAAGATGTATCAACACTTGCATTGTATCTTGTTGCGTGTGGTAAACCAAATACAGAAGAATCTTCC
>Ga0208666_1001509_pt1 | contig 10257 bp, 6 predicted proteins | sample 5B_taG_FD_184078 | JGI IMG/M metagenome (GOLD analysis project Ga0208666, IMG submission 184078) | Marine viral communities from the Subarctic Pacific Ocean - 5B_ETSP_OMZ_AT15132_CsCl metaG (SPAdes) (version 2) | ecosystem: Environmental > Aquatic > Marine > Oceanic | place: Pacific Ocean...
CTTTAGGTTTTTTAATTCTTTATTCATCTTTTCATATCTCACATTGTATTCTTGTGATTGTTCCTCTAATTTACTAAATCTTTCTTCAATTGTCAAGGGTTTTGTTCGATAAGCCATAAATTGTTTATAGACCATATCAATCATCCTTTCCTTATCTACGACATTTGATGGAAGATTAGCTTTATTTGTTTCATACCACAATATAACATCTTTTTTCCAATTATCCAAGTCTTTTATTGAACTATTTTTTATGTCAAAGTGAGGTAAAGTTGTTAATGGTTTTTTGTAGTCTATTGGTTCTGCTTTAAGGAACTTTCTGATGTCTCTTATATCCTTATAACCTAAAAGCGTTGTTCCTATATTTGAATTATACATTAGTGGAACAACATTCTGTAGCTTATTCATACGAATGATGTTATCGTAGATTGTTTTTGATTTTTGATCGTCAATAGAAAGTATTTCTATCTTTTGTTCGTCATTTAATGTTTTATTTATTTCATCAATGGACGGTTTCATTTTCTGACACCAGATACAACCACTTCTGGTGAAAAAATATATTGGTGATGCCATTTATAACTCTATTATTTTAAGTATTCTTGTAGGTATTTTCTGTAATCCTTCCTTATTGGAAATCAATATCATATTTTTATAGGTATCCCATTCGACCTGATAGTTTGTGTCTAACACACCATTGTTTATGGTCTTTATCAGTTCGTTTAGGGCGTTTATCGTGTATAGTGTATTTGTAATTTTCTTTCTGTGTAAAGAGATGGTATTACTTACCGCATTAAAATCTATTTTTTCTTCTCTATCTACATTATAAGTACAAATTAACTCTTTTGTTTTTTCTTCGTTTTGTAATACATAAATTTTGTCAAATACAATCTTAAAGTTTTTCGTTATATCACGAATTGATTGCTCAAGATTGTGTTGAGTTGTAAATGTACATAATAGTTGTGTTCTCATTTTATCCTTTCTTCACCTTGTGTTTAAATAATAATTTAGGTGAGCTATTCATTTCTGTTTTACAATCAATCTGAACATATTCATCAGTTTGAGTTTCTAAATTAATTACAACCTTACCACCATCATACTTTATATCAAAGGGTGGTTTTGGATCACAATAATGTTCTGGTTTTTTTATCTGTGACTCGCCTGTTTTTTTATTAACAATTAAAGTATGAACATCGTGTCCACAACCATGTACATCTTTCCACATTTGAACTAATTGCTCTTGACCTTGTTCGGTTTCTGCTAGTTTTTTCATACCAGCTCCAAACTCTTGTACATATTCTTCTCTAAAAGCTCTTTTTCTGATATCCTGTTCGTTTTTTTCTAACCCATCTTCTTGATAATTATTCCTATCTCTCATTTCTTGTAGCTTAGCATCAATAGGCGCTCCTATTGCTTCTCCGAGATAAGTTCTACCAGCAGATTTTGTGCCGGAGTTTTTCATGGTGATATCATTTGGATTACTATATATCTTAGCAGATATTTTCATAGTTTGTTCATTCCCATCTTTATCATCATAAACAACTAACATATCTGTAGGATCTACTTTCTCATCTATTCCATATAAATCCATTAGTTTAGAACCACCAATACCACCAACTTGTATACTCTTTGTTACTTTAGAGCCTTCAGGTAAAGACTTCTTAATAAGTTCTACCGCTGTTTTATTTTGTTCATGTGCTTCTGAATCATCGTTACCAAGCTCTTGATATTTTTTTCTGAGTTCTTCATATTGTTTTTGATTCTCTTCTGAAGAATCTAATAAAGCAACAACACCAGCTTCATTATGTTTACCACTCAAATCAGCTAATGCTCTATCAGCAGAGTTATTTCTCATATTAACTTCTAATCCATTTTCTCTAATAATTCTATTCATATCTTCTGTCACAGCATTACCAGTACCACTTACTCCCATGAAATGTTTATATGGTATACCAGCTGCATTTGAAGATATATAAATTTTACCAGCAGTTTTTTTACTGAATTGATTTCTTTCTATTAAACCATAATCCACCATAGATTCAACAGCTTCTATTTTTTCTTCTTCAGTTTTAGCATTTACAAATTTTTTCCAATTATCATTTAAAACTCCCATAGCTTTTTTAATATCTGGATTTTCTTGTTTTTCTGCTATTTCATTTGCTTTATCAACATACTCTAAATTCTTTTTTACTGTACCTGGTTGGAATGATTTAGTAGAAGTTCCCTTTGGTTTTTCATCCTTACTTTCAATATCGTCTTTTTTATCCTTCGATAAATATCCACCACCTTTATCTGGATCACTTTCAAATTCGTTAGGAGTTATTTTATCTCCACTTGGTTCTTTTTTTTCTTCGTCACCATCTACTGCAACTAACTTACCATCAACATTTTTATGTGATATTCCCTTTTCACTTTCTTTCCCATACCCCTTTCCTTTCCATTTTAAACCCATCTTGTCAGCTTTTTCTTTTTCTCTATCATCTAAAGGTTTTTCTTCTGCTTCTAAAACTAACATTACACTATCTACTATTTCAGTACTGATACCCTTTGATAAACAAATCTCTTTTAGTAAGGTTAAATGGTAAGCGTTCTTTGGATTAGGTACACCGGTAGGTACAATTCTTCTCCACTCTATAAAAAGACTATCTAGGTTAAAACTCATAATTTTTCAATGTCCCATATGTATTGCCAACTTTACTATGAATAATAAAGTCATCTTCTTGTAAGATGTTTTGGATTTGTTTTATTGTTTCCTTCCCATCCTCTTTGGCGTAATCAAATAAAAAACTATCATAGTTGTAATGAACTATGTTAGTCTTCTTCTCTAATAAATATAAATGTAATTTGTTTAAAATAGTAACATTCCGTTCTGTTTCATACGATTGTATGTAGTAGTTAAATAACTTTTGAGCATTTAGGTCACCTAAATTAGCTCTCTTCATTGGTCGTTTATAAATATGTGATAGGATATGATTCCGTGTCATATATTCGTCATAAAGTATGGTTACTAGATTTTCCACACCTCTGAAAAACTCACTCATCTTAGCAATATCTTTTCTTACACCACCATATAGATTTTGAAATGTTATTGTCTTTGCTTCTGACTCTGTAACATTAAGGTCATCTGCTAACCTACCATAAACCGATGAGTCACCGAAGTCATAGTCAATTAATTTAGCAATCAACCTTGGGTGATAAGAAGCAAAGTCAAACTCAACAAATACATCGTTAAGTGGTGAAAAGGCTTTCCTCATATCAGGTGTAAGAGCAGCAAAGTTAAGATGATGTATAGAGTTGGATGGTCTTGATGTGGTTGTAAAAAAGTTATAGTTCTGATATATCTTTTTATTGTGAATATACTTTAACATATGCTCACCGAATATCTTTGTAAAGTCTGTATTTACTCCGATACCATTTTTTTCTAACTCACCGAAGGCATTTACAAAATCTCTATGAAACTTCATAAATGTTTTTTCATTAAACAGACTATCATACTTTGGAACTTTTTCACACAATTGTTCTATCATCTTATCTAACGGATAGTAATATGTAAAATCATCTTGGTCGTAAAAGTTATCCCATTGTATATGTTCAAGTGGTTGGTTTAGCATCCAATAGTTTAGGATGTCGGCACAATACTTAGGGCGACCGGCAAAGGAATAAGCATGTCCAACCTTCCAATCATTAATCAGCATACCTTCGTCTGCTGGATAATCTATTTCTGTTGTTGTATGTTCGTAATGGTCAGCATAAACTAACTTATGTTCTATAGCATCATACATAAGAACTAGCTTGTTTAGGGGATGTGATTTTGACCAGTTAGGCTTTGTAGTAACCATTTTTACCATATGGTAAGTTAAGGATAATTTAGTAGAAAGTCAAGATGTTTATTACCAAATATCAGAACTGTTTCTCCAATCTACTTTTCTCCGTGTATTTGATTCCCCCTCAGCATCACGAGCTGCTTTATACTCTTCATAATTATTAAAACCAAATTTTTTACCTAATCTTTCCCTAGCTTCTTTGGAATTAGCGCTTGTTCCATGTGGTTGTGTGCTGTTAAAATATGGATTTACAAAAGGAAATCCAGGATCTACTTTTCTATTTTTATTAAAATAGTCTTCCAAATCATAATTTTTATTTTTTTCTACAGAATAATCTTTTCGTATCCTTCTAACCAATTCTTGACCACCCATTTTTAAGTATTTTTGTGGTATTTTAAGTTGTGAAAGTATTTTAAAATCTGGATGTCCTTCTATTGTTAAACTAACAATTCTATTATCCACATCTGGTATTATTGGCCATACTATACTTCTGAAAAAATAAAACCCACCTCTTTTAGTTTTTTCTAAAATACTATTATCTATATGTGTTGATATCTTCTGTGATTTACCTTTTGATTGAATTAAGTTATTTACTATTTTTTGAGTTTCATCAAATCCACTGCTAAGTCCTTTTGTCATATCTTTCAAAGTTGGACTCCAATCCTCATCAAATAACTCCATTATACTAGCATATGTAGGATTACCTGTACTAGCTCCATTTTTATCTTCTTCATTAGGTAAAGAAGTTGTCACTCTAATTAAATTAGGATTAGCAACTGTTAAATTATCCCTACCAGGTATGGCAGATTGAAATTTAGGGACATTTCCAACTTCCTTACTCTTCTCAATTTTTGAATAATCCTTTTTTATTTGCTCCCAATTTATTAACTCATCACCTAATATTAAGTTAGACATTATTATCCAATATGAAAGTTCTCCATTTGATAAGGTTTTAGGTTCTTGTACGGAAATAGATATTTTTTCTTTTGATATATTATCTGTTGTTGCCGTATACCCACCAACTATAATATTACCATTTTGAATTTCTCTTTTAGTTTTACCATAAGATTTAGCAGCATTACCTTCTAGTTTAGAATTGTATATAACAACTTCGTATTGTAATGTAACCAATGGTATATCTTGTACAATAGTAAGGCCATCAGGCGTCTTGGTATTATCTTCGGTAAGATACATAATTCCTGGTTCTATATTGTTTATAAGATCAACTTCTCCTAAATTAATATTTTCTACATCTGATGTCTTTGTTAACTCTTGTGCTTTTTTCTTTACTAATTTAGCATCAAGGATAATAGTTGGAGTTTCAAAGTCATTTTTATTTCCAAATTGTTTGTATTTTAAAGTTGATTTTAATCTCATCACAGTTGTGTATGTGGTTTCCCACATTGAAGTTCCAATGCTGTGGTCGATTCCTACAATTTGAAAGTAAACTCTGTCTTGATAATGTTTTGGTAGAAAATTAACAGTAAAAAAATCACCAATACCCAAAAAATTGTTCCCATAAACTTTAAGAGATAATGATATAGGCATTACTGGAGATATACTATTTTCATTGGTTTCCACAAAATTGTTTATTTTAGCCTTTAACAAATAGGTATCTCTCTCACTTTTACTATAAAAAATAGGTTTGCCATCACTTGTTTCAGTAGGTGGTGGTGGTGCTTCTTCTGAATTTTTATCAGTTTCTTTTTTTGGTTTATTTTCTATATCGTTTATTTGTTTTTGTTTAGATTCAACATATTTTTTAAATCTGTCTGCTAAATATTCTGAATTTGATTGGTTATTTTTGGGTTTTCCTCTTATGTCTACGCCAGCTATAAATGTTGTATCAACATTTTTATTAAAAATTACACTTTTAATATCTAAATCTAAACCTTTTTTTGTTGATGGCATTTCTCCATATAGAGGTAAATGTTGAACTTTGTATTTTCGGTCTTCACCACTTATAGCATTTAAAAAATTAAATTTTATTAATTCTAACTCATCAAAGACAGAGACATTTTTTTGATTTCCAATAGCTATCATACTTGATAAACCAGCCTTTGGAGTTTCAAATTTTAAATCAGAATTTAAAACTATAGTTTTACCACTGGTTAAATCAAATTTTAATATTTCTTCATCACCATCTTTAAATTTATCAGCTTCTACATTAATATCTTGAAATGTAATTGATGATTGAGCATCGTTGTTAGGTATCATTTTTATGTTAAGTATAGTACCGGAATCATTATATATTTGGTCAAATATAAATTCTAAAGCGTCATTGACATTAGAAGATTTAGCAAATGCTTCTGATATTATTGGAACAGCAATAAATAAATCTCGTAACGGTATTTTTCTTCCCCCCCTATCATCTTTTGTGCTATCCCATGTAGTTGGTTTTAAAGTATTGTAGGTATCATCCCAATTATCTGGATATAAAAAACTCATTCGTTCATCACTATTTCTATAATCTAATCCTTGTAATTTATATAAATCATCATCAAACCTAACATAAGAATTTTGACTACTAAATGAATTTGAAAAAGCTTCATCACTTTTTAATTTTTCTTCCTCTCTACCTGCATCATCAGTAGTTACCCAATAAGATATAAATTCATTTAAAAATCTATCTTCAAGTAAGCCATATGATATATAAAGTGCTTCTTTTTCATCTAATCTATCTTCCTTGCTTGTTTTACCTGTTATATTTTGGTAAAAAACACCTGATTTTTTAGAAAGAGTATCTATAAGACCAACATTACTTGGATTTGTATCAGCATCAAAAAATTCTTTGACTAGCTTTTGTCTTTCTTGTATGGAAATTTTATTTGTATCATCTAATGTTGAATCTGTAATATCTATTCCGGCAAAACTTAAATAATATTTTAATATCAATTCTTCCATTAAATTTTTAAAAATAAATTTTAAACTATTATCATCACTAACACTTTTATCTAATAAAGCATAATTAGATGATACAAATTCTAAGGAGCAATTAAAAGAACCTTTTTCATCCACATTAACATCGTATTTTGTAACTTGACCACTAAGAGTTGTTCTAAATCCTTTTTCTATTTCTCCAACTGTATCCTCTCCATATATTTTATTGTAAAAATTATTCATACTTGGATTTTCATTTTCAATTATTGATTCTGGACTATATAAACTTAAAGCCTTATCAGACCAACCGAGGTCAACAAATACAGTAGCACCTGGTTTTAAAAAAAATGGTAAATATATTTGCTCAAAGTCTTGTTTATTGTGAACAGAGAAATTAACAGTTGTTCTTCGTAAAGCACCAACTGCACCCTCTGATTTTGAATTTATGGATGTTATACCAGATTCAGGTTTCATAAGGGGATTATTAGTTAATTGGTCTTTATAACTAACCCCACCAATCGCACCTTCTAAACTAACTCCATTGAATGATTCTATTGAACTCATCTCATCAGCAACATAAGAATTTTCTCTATTCTCATTAATAGAATATATATAAGTTTTTCCAAAACCTTCTTCCTTACCACTAATCTCTTCTCTAACATTAACAGCAGTCCACATTCTAGCATATGGAGTTCTGTCACCTAGATATGTTTGTACTTGATAATCAACAGCATCGGATACTGAATCACCTGGCTCTATGGTAAAGTTACCCTCTTGTAAAGCTTTAAAGTATTGCCTTATATCTTTACTTACATTCGCACCAAAAACTTTTTTTGATATGTCCATTTTATTTTATTACAGCATTTTCTGTTGAAACCGGCACCCTCAACTGAGTTCCAGCCTCAATGTTATTGGATGATAAATTATTTACTGAAGCAACATACCACCATAATGCAGTTGTTCCGTAATATTCTTGTGCTATTAAATCACACCTATCACCTTGAGTAGCGATAAGAAGAATGTCTGAGTTTTTATCTTCGTGTTTTGGAAGATATGATGTTCCTATTCTTACTACACTATCTTTTAAATATTTATTGGTTTTACTATATCTACTCATTATTCTTCACCTACTCCGTAAAATGTATTAGTATGTCCCATACTACCATCTCTAATTGATGGTGGTAACTTACTTAATATCTGATATGATATGGCTATGTCAAATAATCTTGGTAATTTATTTAAAGCATCCCAATCACCTTCTTCAGGAACTGTATATGATAATGATTTTATAAATCCAAACTGACCTTGTTTTCTAGTTCCAATATGAGCCATGTAAAGTTCCGTAAATGGAGGCTTCATTCTTAGATAATCCTGACCAGCACTCATATAACTAGGATATGCTAATGATGTTAGAGTCTCTAAATTTTGATAAATTAATCCTTGATGAGTAGCATTTTGAGGATATACTTTAAGGTTAAAACTTAAATCTCTATCAGCCCTCTCATACATATAAACAGGTTCACTTCTACCAATGTAGTTTTGTGTAGACCAGTTCGGACTAACATTTTCTACTATACCAGTAATAAAACCTCTGAAGTATAAAAATTTATTGGTTCTTAAATCTTTAATCCTAACATAAAAGTCACCCTCTTTTATTTTTAATGAGTCTGCTTCTACACTTGTTCCTAGTGATGAAGCTTCAGTAGCAAAAACATCTTTTGGACCATGTGCTCTACCACCTAATCCACCTAATAGTTTATCACTATGATTTCCAAATCCACTTGTATCTATAAAATCAGTTGGTTTTGTAACCATAGGAAGTTCAGGTATATCAATATTATTTAAAGTTTCTATAGCAGCACTTTTTGCAACTTTTAATCCTTTAATTCCTAAATTAATTGCTCCTAGTCCAAGATTACCTAAACCCCTTTTACCTTTCTGAAAATAACTTGAGTCGTCTGGTATTTTGTCTATAAAGTCTAATTCCGCATATTGTATTTTTTTTAGTATTTTTGTTAACCCAACTATACGATCACCTAAAGCTTTATATGGTGAACCTATATTAAATCTATCAGAATACTGAATTGTAAACGGTTTTCTTATACTACCGAATCCAGCACCTTGAATTGATTGTTGATAAAAATTTAAAAATCCTGTGTTTGGAATTGGCACAGGTGGAGCCATTATTTTGTCAAATGAATTAGTTAAAACTCCGTCAATTACATCTCCACGACTACCTATAAGAATATTAGTAGCAGTTTCCCTAGCTAAAAAATTAATACCATCAAAAGAACTATAAAATTGAGCTAACCTTGAAGCATCATCAAGAGCAGCTCTAAAAGGTATTGTATCTCTAGTTCCACCATATATACCATTACCACTCTCTGGAATATTACGCACTACATAAGGTTCTTTACCAAAATCACCAACAACATCACTTATCCCACCAGCAAGACCTAAAGTAGCTATTCTAAATAAACCTTCAGCCACAGGACCTAAAAGACCACTTCTAGCAGTTGTTGAATATCCTTTTATATCTAAGTTAGCCAAAGAACCTATCCCAGCTCTTCCTGTATTTATTTGTATTGTTGAGCCATCTGTTTTACTAGGATCAATAACTCCTGTATCTATTATACTCCTTTGTGGTGAACCTCTGTGGTTATGTTTAAAAAGAGTTCCTAATGTAAAATCACCTTTTCCAAGTTTAGCATTTCTACCTAAATTACTTATATCAACTTTTCTTTTCTTTATATTTTCGTTGGATAATTCTTCAAAGGTATCAAAACCTACATTTGGTCCTACTGCATCAGCTATTAGTGGGTTGTTATCACTCCAATTAGGACTTGACCATGATAATACACCATTCATTTTAAATTTGTTTGTTTTTCTAAAATTTAAAATACCAATATGTTGATTATCAAAAATGTTATCAAGTATAGAATAATTTTCAGGATGAGTATCCTTTATAGAAAATCTACTATTACCAGTTGCATCTAAAAAAATAGAATTTCCTATCTGTGATCCTTTTCCACTCCGTAATGTAGGTTGCATAGATTGATTATCAGGTCGTAAACCAGCAATATTTGGTAAATTATCAAGTATAGAAAAGTCAATGGGTTGTGTAGCAACAGGATCTTCTCCTATAGAAAATCTACTATTACCGGTTGCGTCTAAAAAAACAGAAGTTCCTATCTGTGATCCCTTTCCACTTTGTAATGTAGGATCCATAGATTTATTATCAGGAAATACTCTAGCAACTTGTGGTGGGATTGATGCTCCATCAGCTGTATTGTCAAGTGTTGTGTTTTCATCTGGAAATGGTGGTGTTGATGGAGATTCATTTGTTAAACCACCGTGAACACCTTGACCATGTGGTCCTCCAAAGTCTTCTTTGACATTCTTTGTTAGGTCATTAAATACTGATTTTAAATTTTCTAAACCCATTACATCAATCCGTTACCTGGTGCATCACCAAATTCAGCACCTTGTTCTTGAAAAAATACAATATCTCTACCACTTATCCTACCACCTACAGAAACACTTACATTTGAGTTAGCAA